>TARA_R110001592_G_scaffold224032_2_pt1 | contig 46832 bp, 77 predicted proteins | sample TARA_R110001592 | Tara Oceans TARA_R110001592 (sample SAMEA4398387) | marine metagenome | biome: Polar Biome; feature: [SRF] surface water layer (ENVO:00010504); material: water (ENVO:00002006), including particulate matter (ENVO:01000060) such as... | depth 5 m | reverse complement strand
ATTCCTTGTGGTCGCAGGGTTCTCTTGGGGCTTACTTTTTCCCCCTTCTAAGGCTTCTGCTTGCATTTGTCCTAATTGAGAAGCATCTACATTAGTTCCCGCATAAGGGTCTTTTTCAGTAGGTTCTCCATCTTGCGGTTCAGCATTTTCTTCGGGTTTAGGTTTTTTATAGGTAAATCTACCTTGTTCATCCATATCCACTTCAAATCCTAGATTTTTAATAGATGCTGCAATATTAACTTCAATTTCTCTTTTACGAAGTTTAGCAATCTCATCTTCTTCTTCGCTTGGTGGAAGTTTCAAACTCCAATCAGTTAAACCAAATTGCTTTGTAACAAAAGGAAATACATAATTGTTATAAACCCCTTGAGCCATTTCAACTGCCCTGTTTGTAACAAGTATTTGCATACCTTCATTGTTTAAACCTCCACTAGTTGTATTATCCGCCATAAAGATTTTACTTACTCCATAGAATGCGGAAATCCTATCTCGTAAATCATCCTTTACTGCGGTATAGTCCATTTCTTTAAGTGAATCCATAAATTTAATCCATTCAACTGAACCTTTACCATTTTCTGCTTCAATTCCCATAACAGGTATAAAGTGAGGGTCAGCCTCCATTTTTTCTTTAACTGCCCTCCAAAATGTTTTCATTGAATCAATATTTCTTGTTTGAACTGCGAGTAATCCTTTAGGCATTCTTCTCTTAGAATAAGATTGATTCACATAGTTTTCCATAGCCAATAAAGTAGTAATGTGATTCCATAGAGTAATAACGGGAGATAAACCATAAAGTCTGCTAGGTGCATATTTACTGAAATGAATAACTTCTCCTTCAATATAATATTCTTCTTCACCATGAACTCTATTAACATAATGAACAGGTCTGGTTACTGCACCACAATGTTCACAATCTTCATGTGATTCAATATACAATTCTTCTCTATGAACAGGACAAATGAATCCTTTATTTCCTCTTTCACCATACTCATCAGAATATATGTGAGAAGTAACAGGGTCGCCCCTATAAATTTCTTTTATCCGTTGTAGTTTAATTTCACCATTACCGTCTAAGTAATATTCTTTAACTAAATATAGATAAGCATCATCCATAATATTTAAATCATCTTCCATCTCTTTTAGAACATCAATAAACATTTGGTTTGATTTGTTTACATATCCATCCAAGAACTTCTTAGCATAGGCTAATTGTTTCTTATTAGGTTTAACTAGTGCAAGTGAACCACATTCAACACATTCATCTACTGCTTGTTCATGTTCTTTTTCACAATTACTACACTTCTTAGTAAAGTTCTCTTCAAAATGATAACCTCGCCTAAATACTTCTTGTTTCAGTTGAGTTGTGCAAGTTCTAACAATAACTGATTGTTGAGCCATATGGTAAATTACGGGTGCTGACATAAAGTAAGAGTTATCTCTTTCTTGTATGCCCATTTGGAATGTTTTCCTATCCATAGGAGTAGGAGTTTTTCTTCTAAATAAGTTCCTTAACGAAAATCTGTTTTCAGCCATTACACTTCCTCCTAATTATACTATATCAGTCCTTGCTATAAGGGTTTGCCCATTCCTTCTTAGTAGGAATAATAATTGAGTTTCCTGTTGTATTCTCAATAGGAAAATCTATTTTCTTATCTTTGCGTAAATGTTTTAGAATAGTTGCATAAGCATTTCTTCCACTAATTAATCTTGTAATAAATTGTTTCTTTACCCAAAAATCTCTTTCAGTTATTTGACTATTATCATACTGTTCTTTTTGTTCAAGGTGAAGTTCTTCAATAGTATTTCTAAAAACTCTATAAAGTTCATTACCTTCTATTTCTTCTTCAGGCATTGTTTTTTGTAGTCTTTCTATTATAGCACAAGTTAATTTAGAATGAATACCCATGCTTGGGTTTCTTTTAATAACATCAAACCAAATACTTTCCCAATGTTTCATTCATCCCACTTCCTAATTATTGGTTCTGATTCGCCATTCATTCCTTTAGGACTTCCTGCTTTAATCCAACATTCTTTACAAAAACCAAAAGGATAAGTTTCATCTCCATGATAACAATCACCACAATATATCGCTTTAAGTTTCAAAGTAATCATTCCTTCTTTTGATTCCAAAAATCTCCATCAAGTAAATCAACACTTGAATATTTCTCATCTGGCATTTTAAAGAACTTACAAGGGCAACTTTGTTTTAAATCATAACTACCGTCTGGTTTTCTAGGACAACGACAATTGGCCTCATCCCTAGCCCTAATTTCCTTTTTTTCCTTCTTTAAACGCTTTTTGCGTTCCATAGGGTGTTCTTTAGGGTCGTCTTTTAATATATCTCTCCATTCCATAATAATCACTTACTAGATTTATTTCCATGACATTTCCACTTTTTACGGCTTAAGTTGTTAGGGCTGTTTGGGTCGCTTCTCCAATCACCTTTAATTTTATTTGACCTTGCACAGTAAGCATCTCCTTTAGAAGTGTTTGGTCGGATTCTATCTCCACCATCTTTTGCTTTTCCTGCTTGACCATATTTAACAGTCTTTTTTCTTCCTGTCTTTTTATTAGTTACTACTTTCTTAAATCGTCTTTTAAACTTTTCAAGTTCTTCAAAATCTTTTTCACACTCTTTACATCCACAATGGGCTTTAAGTGTTTCTTTCTTTGAAGTAACTTTCTGCCAACTACTAGCATCAGGATAATCTTCATCACCTTCTTTAGCGGGCTTTTCTCCACGCTCTCTCTTAGCATGGATATTAGCCCAAAGACCTTTTTTCTTTAATATCTCTTCCCACATAATATCACACCTTTTGCATTACATATCTAGCATGATGGCTTAATTTATTATCAGGCATATCTTTTAATTCTTCTACACTAATCCATTTGAAATCGCTATGTTCAAAAGATAAAGTTGGATTCCATTCATCTTCAACATCAATTCTAAAACAATGATATTTCTTAGGAGGATTCATATTTTTATCAAAGTGAACTCCTAATAATGAGGTTGGTTTTTTCTTTAATCCAAGTTCTTCTCCAACTTCAATCATACAAACCTTTTCTGCATTAGGAGTTCCATCTGTATTAAATTCATCAACTTCTTCTATTTTTCCACCTGCAAATTCCCACATACCAATCATTGAATCTTCTTCGGGTGAACGCTCAACAATAAGTATTTTATCACCTTTGAAAACAGCAGCACCCGCAGCGTGTCTAACTCCATCTTTATCTAATAAAAACTTTTTTGGGTTATTTCCTTTAGCAAACCAAGTTAAACCATAAGGTAATTCTTCTTTTTGTATGTCATTTTTAATAAAATCGGACATTTCAAAGTCTTTTTTAACAGAACCTACGGCTTGACCAAAACCAACATTAATTGCAATTTGCATAATTGCTTCGGGTGTAAAGTCTTTTCTTTGAGGTATTCTTACTAATTGATTGTAAAAATGTGAAGGTTTTGCCTTATCTCCTTCAAAATCATCAGACTTATCATCTAAATTAACCTTTTTATCTTTAATAGGAATATTCCACTTATAGTCTAATTCCTTTTTGCCAAACCTTTCTTCAATTGTAGGTATCTGTTCATTCCACCATTTTTTACCATCAAAGTTTTTATTCTCTAATCTTCCTTTTTTAGCAGCAAGTTTTAATTCATTAAACATATCTTCTAAATTTTCTGATTTAAGTATTGGTGTAGCAATAGTTTCAGTTTGAGACATTAAATCCATTTTACAATTGTCATGTAATTTAGCAACTGTTGTTGGGTCAATTCCATATTTAGAAAAGTCATATCCTACATGGTCTTTATGATTTTCCCATTTCATTAACTTGAATATTTCTTCCATACGAGGTCTATACCATTCTGTTTTCTTAAAACCTTGTTTCATTTTAATTAACTCTAATAATAGTTCTGCATTCTTACCTTTCATTCTAAAGTGAGGCATACATTTAGTTAATAATTCACTAACTTCTTTTTGAGAATAAAAGTTTAATCTATTAACGGGGCGAGTATTCTGTGGTGATTTTTGGTCAAGATGTAATTTACCTATTCCCAATTCTTTTTGAATTTGAACCATAAATGCTTTACCTCTATCTCCTGTTGCAACTAATCCTACTCTTGGATTAAAATTAGTGTCCATTGTAATATATCCATCCGAGTCAATAAAAGAAGCAGTATAAGCATACAAATCTTTCTGAATATCATCAGTTAATTTAAAATTCTTACCTTCAATAGTAGTAATACCTAACCCATTCATCATTTTAGAAATTATATGAGAAGAATTTCTTTTATATAATTTATCAGACATAGAATCATGTAATTCTCTTGAAGAAATTCCTGGATTTTCACATACTCTATTTAGAATAAACTCTTCGGTTTGAATTTTTAAAGATTTTTTAACATTAGTATTATTTATTGATTTAACTAAACTTCTAAATTCTTTTTTAGTTTTAGTCATTTCTTTAGATAATTTAGAATAGTTACTATTATATCCACCTTCTCTTCTATTAATATCTAATTCCCAAAACTTACAAAGAGTATCTACTATTTCTCTTCTAGTATCTACATCTTTAACTGAATGTATTTTCTTTAAATCCTGTTCTACATATCTCATATTCTTTAAAGCGTATTCATAAGGACTTAACCAATAAATAGATTTTATACAACTATCTAAATGTTCACCATAAGCAAATACTAAAGTCTCAATAGATTTTGTCATTTTTTCTCTATAATCTCCTTTAAGAGTTCTTCTGTGCATTCTAAGTTCTTTTACTATTTCTGGAATAGATTTGTTTTGAATAGTATATTCATTAGGAAAACCTTCTAATTGTTTTTTTGCTTGGGATAAATTTATATTAAATTCGGAAGAAAGATTTTTAGCAATCTCTTCTTCTGAAGAAATTGGTTGAGAACTTAACCATTTACCAACCTTAAGTTCTTCTTTTATTTTATTTTGGCGGTCTACTAATAAATCTTCCTCATCGGCTAAACCAGCCATTTCTCTAAGTTTATTGCCTTTATCACTAATATTACCACAACCCCATTATTCCTGGATTAATCATTGTATTAACATCTTTTTGACTATCTCCGAATATGTCCATATCCTCAATTAGCACAAATGATTCTCCTAAAAGGTGCGTTGCGGAGTTCGCTAAGGCCAATCCCATCACCAAGTCGTCGTGTGCGCCCACGCCTTCAAACCTTCCCCTGTCGGTGATAGAAAACATACTTAACTCATCAATAATTGCCTTGCTCACCTTCCTTGATTCCTCATTCCCATAGGGTAGAATAATTTTACCATTCTCAAGATTCATTTGAAGATTTAGTATAATTTCTTCCTTTTTCTTTCTTGTGGTAGTAAAATCTTTAACATTCATATCACTTTCATTTCTTAGTTCTTGAGTAAATGATTTAGCAAAAGTATTAGTTTCAAACAATACAATATCAGGGTCAAACATCTTTCCTAGCAATTTAATTTTATTAATGTTTTCACGAAATTCTACATTCTTTGACCTATCAACAAAGACAACTCTTTTATTTTTGTGTTCATCAACTTCTAAAACCATAATTACATTATAATCTCCATCAGTAGATATTGCAGGGTCTACTCCCACATAGTAACTATATCCTTCATTCTTTCGCTGAGAAATTCTTAATATGTCATCTTGAGACTTTGCTGCTTCTAAATGCTCAGGTGCGAATAAAGAAGTTCCTGTTGATATAGGAACACATAAATATTCTCTTGTAAACTTTAATGAACCTATTTCCATTTTACGATGCTCTAATGCTTCTTTATTCCATCTTTCAGCCCAAAGAGGTTCTCCTAATTGATTGTAGCAGGGGTATTTTCTTAAAGTATATACTTCATTTTCTTCTAATTGAGTAAATATATCAGTATAAGTAAAAGGAGTTCCAATCATTCTTAACGATGCAGTATGGTGAAGTGTAGGTATCATGTCTCCAAAGAACCAATCAGTTACTTTTTGAATACCTACTAAACTAAACTCTTTCAAAGGGTCGTCAATAATAATCTCTTGAGGGTGTAATCCACGAATCTGTGAACCAACTGAACGCTCAAGAATAGAATTACCGTTAGTCAAGGTCATATTACCAATAGCCCAACCTCTACTCGGTTTAAACTTTTTAAGAGCAGGAGTATTAAATATTCTATCAATCTCTCTCATGTGAACCATTGTCTGTTTATGGTTAGAAGAGATATAAAGCATTTGGTATGGGGGTTCTTGGAACAATAAATTCCAAACTGCCCATGAATGCATAAAAACAGATTTTCCGTGGTCTCTTGAACAAATAATTACAGTTCTATCTGTATCATTCATTAAATCTAACCATTCACCCATATAGGTAGGAAACATATTTCCTAAAACATTTTGAAAGAAATAAGGAAAAGAGTTTTTAGACAACTCTAAATCCATATCTGTCATAAAATCTAATTGGTCTACTTCTACCATTTAGTCTCACCCCTTAACAAAACAAACCATGTATCGGGCATTCTTAAATATATCTTTCTAATTGGGAATCCGCCTCGTTCTTTAGATACTTCTAATGCTGACTTAACTTCTGTTGGTAAATCGGTATTGCCTTGAACTAAGCCACCTTCTACTTCAATTAATTTGAATCCATTTTTATTAACAAATAAATGTTTTCCAGCACCACCACTTGCAGAACCAATAATAGGTTTATCTCCATGCTTACCAACTACATCAGTAGTTAATCTTGAACCAACTTTTGTTCCTTTTTCAGCATAACTCTTTGCACCTAATAATAAATGAACGCCCTCAAACTCACCAATTCCTTGAGAAGCAAGAGGTTTACCGTCTACATAAGCAATAAACCATTCCCCTATAACATCTTGGAAAATAGTTCCTTTTAGTTTTTCATATCTTTCTGCTCTTGTAGGCCAATCAATTCCTGCATCAGCAAATATCTTCTTTGTCTCGCTTTCGCTAAAACCTCTATCGCTAATAGTGATTTCAGGAAGTTTAGGCATTTAATCACCTAAAGTTCGCTTTCAATTCATACACTAATTCTTCAGTAAGGCCATGACTAATAGCAATATTTTTCATAGAATCAACGGTCTTAACAATATCATAAACTTCACTTGCTGCTAAATCAACACTATGTTTAGTTTCCATCTTAGTAACTATTTCATCTAAAGAATCTGGGTCATTTAGATAATATCTACCATAATAAATTGGTAAACCTTTCATTTTTCTAATTGCATCGTGAGCATCCATTAATCTAATTTCAACCTTACTCTTTTTGTTAAGTCTGTTAATTTGTTCAATAAATTGAAGAACATCTTTCTTAACATCATTATCTTGTAAAATATCATCTTCAAATCTCATAATTAAATTATGCACTTGAATAACAGGGTTAGTATTGTTGTTATCTAATTTTCTATATTGTTCAAAGAGGAACTTTAAAGTTCTGTTTTTATTTTTATATGGGAAAGTATATTCTGGTTTATTTCTTTCTTTATCATCTAATAAGGTGTATAAAGAAGAACCAATCCAAGCATCAATAATATCACTATTACTCTTTCCAATAATCTTTCTAAAACTTTGTGCAGATGCTCTCGCATTAGCCAAAACTCCGTCATCTAATTGACTGATACTTCCTGTAATATCTTTTAAGAAAAATGTAATATTCTTAAAGTTAGTTCCTGTCATTCCTGCCGTTCCATCTTCAAGATACTTAGTATATGCTTCTGTTCTATTACTGTCTCCATATATTTCTATTCTATCTATTGCTGCACTAGCATTGTATTTATCACTAGTCCATCTAGGCTTTTCATTATCAAAGAAATATTTTCTATTTAGTGGGTCAATATAATAATCCATAATTACACTAATTAATTTTTGTAGTCTTTTATTGAAATTTTCATCAGTAATAAAAACTTGTGCTTTCTTACCTTTAAGTCCAGGAATAGATAATTCTGGATACATTTGATTATCTATTTGGTATGCTGCATTAGGTTGCTGAATTAAACTATCCTTAGATTGTGATGGTTTTTTACCAGCGTCAGGTAATTGAACTCCTTTTACTCCCTTATTTCCTTTAGCAGAATACATTGGGAATTGAGTTTCATAATCCTCAATAACACTTGCAAAAGCATTTAAAAATTCAGCAATATCTTTAGAAACTTCTTCAAACTTATCTTCATACTTAAATGGAATAACTTCTTTATTTTCATCTAATTTAGTTCCAAAAGCATTTCCTTGAACTTTAATATCCTTAAATGTTTCTGTAAATGGTAGATAGAACATTTGATTATCATAGGCTTCAATGTTCTCTTTGAGATTTTCAATAAATTCAGCATATTCTTCATTCATTTGTGGATTACTAAATGTTCCTTGATAATTATCTAATTCTCTCTTAAATTTATTTAGTTCTCCTTTACCAATAGGAACGAAATTTTTGTTTTCTTGGAAATAATAATTTAATAGAGGGTCTACTAAAAGAGTCTTTTTATCTAATTCATCTAACCAACCAACTTCATCTTTATATTTAATTTCATCTAATTCTCTTGAAGATTTACCTTGTGTTGGGTCAATAGTTGGGCCAGAATAAGCATCGTCGCTATTTCCTGCAACTGCTTGTTCAAATTCTTCTGCCGCAGTTAAATCACTATCAGCATTTCTACTTGAATAAGCACCACCTGATAATGCAGCAGTAGCCCTTTGATTTGCACCTTCTCTTGCAGAATCTAATTGTTGTGCGCTTAATTGACTTCTTTCATCATCACCTTCATTCTTACCCATATATCCTCTTGCAGAAAGATATTCTTTAATTAAATCAAAGGCTCTAACATCAGCAGGGTCAAGAACTAATGCTTCAGGTTCACATTCAATTATGTATTGTAAATTCTTTGCCTTAGACACACTTTCAAGTCTTTCTAACTTTTTAAGCATATCTTCATCAATTTTACTTCTATCATATTTTAAGAATGATTTCAAAGCAGCCTCTACTTTAGGATAATCATCATTGATACTTGACCAAAACTTGTAGATTTTATCTCTACCGTTCATATCTCCTAAGTCAATATCACCTAAAATATCAGGAATACTTCTTGTCCTTCTCATAGGACTTCCTCTAACCTTTTTACTACTCCTATTCTTAAATCCGTCTTTAACTTTCTTAGACATAAGTTTTAGATTAGAAACTTCTTGTTGAGTTAATTCTCCTGATTTTGAATACATACTAACAGTATTTGCCCAAGAATCTTTGAAACCTTTATTTTTCCAAGAATCTTTATTAATAACTAATGAAGCAGCGTTCATTCTTAAACTTCTTAGTCTTTCTAAAGACACTTCTTTAAAATTATATGTGAAGTTTTCTTTAAGCATTTGATTCATCTGTTCCATACTAGTAGTTGATTGTAAATCTTTTGGCCCTGTTAAAATCTTAATTTGTGTTTCTAACTCTTCTAAGTAATCATCTATTGCATCTTCATCCATAGCCTTATTACCTGTATAGGTTTCAAGTTCATCTTCTATATCATTCAATACCTTTTTCTTTTCATTTGCTCTACCTGACGCAATTGCTTCTCGTAGTTTTTTCTTATGTGCTTCTTTTACTTTCATATTTATGCCTCCGATATTAAGTTTAACTGTTCTAGTCTTTCATATACTTTGAATTGTAATCTGGTTCTTCCTTGTTTGTCTCTAATAGTTCTATCAAACTTCTTTTCATAATCATCAGGATTATTAACTAAGTCATTTAATTTCTCTTCAACTATATCAATCAAACCGTTTCTAATACTTTTAAGAGCCGATTGTATTTTGTTTCCAAATTGTTTAATGAGCCTAATAAATGGAATTTCATCAGAAGTTTCAATATATGATTCTCTTTCTTCTTCACTAAGTTTTCCTAATTTATTGAACGCTGAATCAAAAGAACTCCATAGCCTCTCAAACCTTCCCTTTTCGCCAATGTCTGCATCAGCATTAGCAATAACATGAATCAATTCTAAAAAGTCCATTTGTTTAGCACTATGCTTTACCTTTCCTTTGAATACATCTCTAAGACTTTTATTATCTTTAAATGCCCCATAAACAATTGCAGATAATCCTTTTTCTAAACTTGACAAAGAATTATATTTTGCTTCCACATCTGAATTTTTAAGTTGTGGAGAAGAATATCCTCTTCCCTCATACAAAAAGTTAATCGCATTCTCTTGAACATTGGCTTTCATATTATTATCTCTTTTATATTGAGCGTATGCCTTAGCAACATAACTATCTTCTCTAATAGACTGTATAAACTCACTAGCATATTTTCTACTAGTTGAATCTCCGAACTTAAATATCTTAAATGTATTATCTCCGATAGTAATTTCTTTACCATCGTCTACTGAAGGATTTTCTTTAATATGATTTACTTTGAAATCTTCCCAACCAAATCTTCTTTTTAGCCTACTAATCTTTTTAGTCTCAATAGCCCAAAGAATAAATTTCATAATAGGTTCGGACATACCATTAGTTGCTTGATTTATTTGTTCATTTAATTCAGTTGAATATTTATTGAATGCTTCAGTGTAACTTCCACCTTCATTCAACTTTGTTTTAATTGCTTCTTGAACCTGCTTTGGTTTAGCATCTGCATCAAGACCAATAGGATTTTTATTTAATAAATTAATCTTTTCTTTCTTTGATTGACTATCAACAGACTCATCATCATCACCTTTTGTTACATAAAATAAACTTGTCATTTCCCTTATAAATTCATTTGTAATTTTATCTTCATTAACAAACATTCTATTTTTCAATGCACTTCTATATTTTTCAAAGAAATTTTTACCAGACATATTCTCTAAACTATCATCAAGTAAAACATCTAAATATTTATTTAATCTAGGTCTATTACCTGCACTTCTTTTAACAAAGATTTCACCTAATAATGAACCTGTATATCCATGAGGATTAGCAGGTAATAAATCAGCAACATTCTTACTAATATATTGAGTAGTTAAGAATTGATAAATGTATGTTCTTACTTGTGAAATACCGATAGGATTAACTCTATACTTAAGTTCTTTAGATTCAACTCTAATAATATCTTCTTGAGAAAATGAACCTATATGTTCTGCTAAGGCTGAACGCTTAATTTCAGGAACAATAGATAATGCAGACCTAAAGATTTGTTCTTCATCAAAGTTATCTTGAAGGTCTTTCAAAATAATTTTAACATCAGATTCTACATTGTCAGTATTAAATTCTTTACGAGCCTCAAGCAAACTACCTTCTTCTTTAATATCCCACCCTTCTAAAACATCTTTAATTATTTTCTTAACTAAAGTAACATCTACTTCTTGAGTTTCGGTTGAAGAAACTTTATCTTCTCTTGTTGTTTGTCTAGCAATATTTCTTGTAGTAAAAGTAATACTAACAATACTCTTATTTAGAATTGAAGTTCCTTTAAGTCCAACCATTAACTTTTTCTTATCTTGAGATGAAATGGGATTTGCTTTGACATATGATGGTTCATCTTCAATAAAACTATTCATTGACTTTACATTAACCATAAATTCTGAACCAGAAGTTTCTCCACTATCAATAGCAGACAATATAGAATTAATATTATTATTCCAAGTATTTCTTTTCCAAACCATTCTTTGGCTTCTAGGTGGATTAGTTGCTCTATTACTTTGAAGTCTACTTGTATCTTCTCTAATCATATTCATAACAGTATCTTTTAATAACTTTAGATTTTCTGCTAAATCTTCAACTTCATATTGTCCAGAATCCCACAAATGTTGGTATTTATCTTCAATAAATTCTTCTTCATCCTTAATACTACCAAAGAAATCTAAAGCAGCATTTCTATTTTGAAATTTATCTGCGGCTTTAATTTGATTAACTATTACTTGAATACCTTCTTTACTAATCAAATAACTTGACCAAAAATCTCTAGAACTTGCTCTCGCTGGAAACTTAAATACCTTTTCCGCTTTGAGAACAAATTGCCACATATTAATTACTTCCTTCCTTAACGAGTAAATACACTTCTTGATTTAGACTTTGGTAGTTCATCATAATGATAGAGTTTAACACTTTTTTCGTTGTGTGGATTTTCTGTCATTAAAGAACCATCGGGCATTTTATGTGTTTTACCCTTCCATTCTTTACCGTCTTTAGTAAAATGCTTCCTATCGGGTGATTTATCTACCTTATCTTTTAGGGCATCTACCATTGGTTCTTCTGTATCTCCATCTTTATCAAAATCTAGATAATCTGGCTTTTGTGCTTTTAGTATTTCTTTCCATTCCATTTTCAATCACCGTAATAATCATTCTTTTCTTCATACTCTCTTAGCCACTTTACTCTTTCCATAAGTTTTTTTGCAATATATTCACAATCACTATAACTATGGTATTTTAATAGTTTTTCAACAATTTTATCTAATTTATCTTCTTTTAATATCTTTTCCCAACTCATTGTTCCACCTTCTTACTTCTAATGTATTTATCCATCCATTGAACGGGATTACCTTCAAATATAGAAGGAACAGAATTTTCTTTTGGTTTCTCCATTTCGGGTTCTTTCTTACAATTATCCCATTCTGCTAGAATGTCTTGTAGTTCATCATAATCAAATAAATCACCCATCCAACCTCTTTTGAAACCATCTTTCATATCTACAAATCTTTCAAGGCTATCATATAGTTCATCACAAGACTCTTCCGATAAAATTGTAACTGTGCTTTCTAAAGCCTCTCTATTACCTTTATTGTAATCTTTAATGAAATCATCCAAAGAAGCATGACTACCTCTTTCTACATATTTATTAGCCCAATTTCTAAAATTATCATCAACCATCTTATCAAGGTGTTTAGGAGTTCCAACATCAGCAATAGCCTCTTCAAAAGCATCTACTATTTTTTGCCTTGCTTCTTCACAACACATATCTTGTCTATTCATTTGAATATTTTTTAATACGCTTTCCCAACTCATTGTAATCTCTCCTGCATTTTAGCCTTAATGTCTAACCATATTTGAGGATTCTGTTGAGCAAGAACTTCTTGAACAACTTGCATTTGTGCGACGATAATCGTATCCTGTCTCTTGTGAACTAACTTTCCTTTGAACTCCATAAGATACTTTAATGATTCTCTAATCTCTTTAGCAAGTTTAGTTAATGAATCAATGTATTCTCTTGAAATACTATCATCTGCAAACAACTCATCAATCTTACTTTCAAGTCTTTGAATGTTATTTGACAAAACATCTATCTCATTGACTTCTTTCTTTGCTAATTGAATTGCTGCTGATTCTTGAACTAATGGTTGTAAATGGTGCTTCATATGTCTAAGCACTTGGTCTTGAGACATTTCTAATGAAACTGCAATTGCACTTGGGGGTAATTCTCCCTCACTAACTGCTCTTTCAAAATCTGCTCTCATTGGATTAATACAGAAATTACATTGAGGATTTGATTTATTAATATAATCCCCCATATGATTTCTTAAATGTTTAGCAGTAGTTCCACTAGGCCAATCTTCCTGTCTATCTACTGCATCAGCATGAATAGTATTTCTTTCTAACATAGACTCAATGTTCTCTCTATCTTCACATTGACACAATTTACATCTACGCCTTGTTACCATTTCTATTCATCTCTTGGATTTTTACTATTATCTTCAACATCAAATCTTACATTACTACTTCTGGCCATTTCTTCTAAAATACCTTTCATGCATCTTTGTCTTTGATTTTCTTTTCTCATTCCTTTATCTAAATAATAATTAACCATTCTTTTAGTTATTTCATCTAATACTGAATACTTAACATATTTCTTTCTATCTTTTGGTAATTCATCTTTTAATATTCTCTTTGCTAAAGATTTCCATTCATCATCAGTAATGTCTCTTTTTAAAATTAATTTCCATTCCATAGAGTTCCCATCCAACTTTTTTGAACATCTTCTTTAGGTGCATTCTTTTCTCTTGGATGGTTAATAGGTTTACCATTAACTCTTTGTCGGTAATCTAAAGAACCACCATGAATATAGAAACCACCTGCTGAACGCTTAGAACCTAACTTATTACCAAATACTGCAACCATTAACTTTTGAAATACTGCACCAGATAATTGAACTTGGAATCCTGTAATCTCTCCTTCTAAATCTTCAAGACCTGTTGCTGCTCTAACATATTTTTCTTCAGTAACTCCATTAATTTGAAATCTTTCAGCAGCGAAAATTTTAGCCATTTGATTCATTTTAAGTTCTCCCGTAGTGCTATCATTAGAAGCAGGGTTCTTTAGAATACTAGTAACTACACTTGCTACTGCTGGAATAGACGCTAAATCACCAGCATCTTTCAATTGTCTAATAGTAACAAAGTTTTCAGCATCTTCTAATTCCTTTATTCCTAATTCAAGAATTTCTAATAGTCCAACTTGAATAACTCCCCCTTCACCAAACAATGCTTGATAAAAGGGTGGCCTTGCACTAAAATCTCTACCACTAGCATAATAAGAAGAAGGAACTTTAATTGCCTTCTGTCCTTTACTTCTTGCTAATTTGTTATATAGTGGAGTTCTATAATGACCAAAGGTATTAGGCTTCTTAGGGTATTTAGCCCTACCACCAGAAATATCTTCAGGTGTAGTAAAAGGAATATTTGCAGGATTTAAATCTACATCTTCTTTCATTCTTTCTAATTTTCTCTTGAATCTCTTTAAGTTTTTAATGTCCTTATCAGTAACAAGTCCTGTTCCCGCAGTAATTTCATCTAACTTATCAATAGTCTTTGTAATACCATCACCATCAGCATTAGGTGAGTTTGGTCGTCTAACTGCACCAAACGCTTTTTGGTCAGTAACATGGTGCAATACGAACTCAAACAAATTAGGTTGTTTTCCATCTCCACCTGCCGTTCCTGTTTTAACAGTTCCAGACTTAGCACTTTGACATTTCTTTTTCCAACCGATATATAATGGTTTAAATTTACCATCAAAGGTTTGTAAAACTTGCTGACCTTTATAGGCAACAGTATTCTTCTTATTTACTTTTTTAGGTGCTTTCAATATATTACTCCACATATTATTCATCCTCTTCTTTTCTTTTTCTATTAATTGCTTTATTATTAAACAATGCTTTAGTTCCAGCACTTGTTGAAGTAACTGCACCTAAATCTTTAGCGAATCTATCATCTTTAATTTTCATAGGACAAGAAGTTCCGAATGAAACTACTCCGTATGCAGGAAGGTTTAATTCACATTTATCTCCCTTCCTTTTAAATGTCTTACATTTCTTACAAGTTCCTTCATATTGAACATTCTTTAGAATAGTAGCCCAAACAGGAACAGACTTAAGAACAATATTTCTTTCTTCTGCTTTTTGTTCAATATTCTTCATATTGGCTTCAATAGTTTTAAGACGCTTTTCATCATTCTCTAATGATGCTTTTGATTTTAAATCCTTCAAGGTGTTATATCTATCTTGAAGGTCTTTACCTTCTTTTTCTTTTGGACTTTTCCAATCTTCAAAGTATCTATTACCTAATCCAGAAACTCTTTTCATAACATAAGCCATTTGTTCTTGATTATTAGGATTGTAACCTAATGGGCTTAATCCACCCGCAAACCAATTACCTTTACTTTGAAAACCCGAACCTGTTGATGAATGTTTTCCATAAGCAGTAGCATAAACATTGTTCTCTTTTTGAGACTCTAATTGCTTTCTTACTCTTTTAGTAATATAGGCTATCATCTCTTGAGTCATTTCTTTGCCTCCTTCTTTTAGACGCTTCTTTGAATCTCTAACATTCTTTTTAGTTAGTTTATCAATTTCTTTTTCGTATCTATCATCAATCAAAGGAGTAACTTTATCTTCTAATAGTTCATCTATTTCAGAATACTTGAATAAACCATTTTTACCCGTTCCTCTTCTAATTTTTCTACCGCCTCTTGCTTTACGATTACCTAACATATGATTAGGAAACGGTGCTTTTAGAGTTTCTTCCCATGAAGCCTTTTTTTCGTCAGTTGAATGTAATCTATCATTAGGATAGTATTTATCATCTCTTTCATCAGTATCTTCATCTCTAACATTAGCGTGAGTTTCAATATTTTTAGTGTGAAAATCTCCAACTGCTTGATTATCTAGAACAGGATTAAACTCATTAAACATTTTCTCATGTTCTTGAGTCAATTTCTTCCCTTTTAACTTTCTTGCAGCAAAATAAACAATATCTAAGATAAAATCATGGTTAGTTGGGTCTACTTTGTTTTCTTTTGGAACTTTAGGGGCAATTGAATCATCATCCCATTGAACATCGTCTCCCCATGACCCATCAACAAGAGAATTAACAAGTTTTTCTTGCCAATCTACATCAAATGGCTCAATTTCATCTTTTTTGGTCATTTTTTAGACCTCCAAATGAATAATTTAAGAAAATTACGGTTTTTCTTGCTAATATCCATGAATTGCCTATCACTAGTTAATTCAAATGAATCAATTTTAGAAGATTCATCGTCAAACCATGAATCTAATAGTGTGCATCGTGTCATTTTATCACTTCTTGTAGGATTAACTTATTAGACCTTTATTTTTCAGAAAAATGGGCTGGAATTTTTGTAGCACTTGCGTTTTATTTTATATTTAATTTAGTCTATTTCCAGAATAAAAACTATTTGTTTTTGTTTTTTATATTATCTTAAATAAATATATACTTTCTTTTACTTATTGAATCTCTTATTGTTTGTTGTTGTATTATTGTTAAATAATAAGTGAGTGTTTGTATAAGTTCTGTCTAAATTGGCCGTATTTGATAGATTCAAGTTAATATTATGTGAATTGTTTATCATTTGTTTGACCTCATTATTTAGTGTTTGTAAGTTCTGTCTAAATTGGCTCTATTTAATTCAAAGTATATTTAAGTTAAAGTTGGCTAATGACACACCCTACAAAACCTATGACATAGCAACAGGTTATATACTTAATTGAGGTAGGCCAACTTTTTGACACCAACTAACTTAATTAAAACAAATAACTTAAAATAAAAAAATTTAATGCAAAGCCATATGGTTGTAGAACAACCTAAATCTGAGTAATGCTACCATATGATACTAACTTTGTTTATCTTATACATATATATTAAAACTCTAATTAACATGAAGTTGTATGTGCTTAGTAAGAGTAGAGCAGACCTAATTCGTAGGTTGAAGTCTGGTGAAAGAATTAACGGAACTAATTATTCCATGTTTGGTGGTGGCGGTATTTACGCTCTTGACGCTAATCTTGAGAATGGAACGGTTATTGCTATCTATGAAAAAATGATGGATGGAAACCCTATCTCTAAGTCTTTTGGAACTTGGGGCAAAAAAGGTCTTAAATTCTATGGAGAGCCTGAACCTGTTGAACCTGATGTTCAGGATGAAAACGAGAATCCTAGTTTGGCTGAACAGGAATATCAAATTGGTTATCAAATGGCTATGTCTGGTATTGACCCTTTTGAACACGCAGACAGGTATGGGTATTGAGTGGCGAAAGCCCCCTTCGGGGTCTTATCAAAGTAATACCATATGGTAATACAACTTTGAGGATTACCTGACATATCACACAAAACCCATATTAACATGAATCAAATAGATTTAGAAGATAGTTATAATGATATGTTGAATGATTGTTACGGTGAAATTGATATTTGCGGTATGAAAGTTTGGGCTTCTGTGGCTCTTAAAAGAATTGACCCTATCGCTTATCGTTGCGGTATGAATGATTATGAGTCTATGCTTGAAGAAGAATAGATTCCTCAAAAAACGGGCGTTTCTTTTAGCCCAGTTTCCCCGATTGGGGTTTTATTCAATCAAAGTCTCAACAACCATATGGTAATAAGAACTTTGTGTATATTACCTTAATCGGCCATAAATCCATATTACCATGATGAACAAAGTGTATGAGATAATTCGGGCAAACAAAGACGGTAGCAAGACTTCTTGGGGTTTTTACAACTCTCAAAGAAAGGCTCAAAAAGAAATTGATGAAAACAATAATCGTGTTATTCGTCAATTGATGATTCGTGCTAATCGTCTGAATGGTGCTATTCGTGGTAAGAATCAAGATGTTTTCTTCAATTTGGTTCAAGAGGCTCAAAATCTGCCTTACACTATCAAGATTCATAATGTTGATAGTGCCTATTGAGTAAGTAGGGTGGCCTGTGAGGTCACTATTCTCAAAGTTATGACCATATGGATGCATTCTTTGAGATTAATCCCCGAAGGGCGCAATTGCTGACTTATCTAGAACTTACAGCGAAATGTCCAAGCAGTAGAGTGGTGGGTGCATAGTGTAGATATTGTTTCAAAAGTTGCATCTTATGTGTTGGCCGACACATAAGCAATTTCTCGCCAAATACTCTAAGAGAGCCGCTTCGTAATGTTTGTTCATCCCTTGCAATAATATGGGGGTCAATTACATATATGAGATAAATACGCAAATCTACTATCATATGGTAGTAACTTTGAGACTACGACCCCGAAAGGTCGGGTATTTCTACCAACGAGGGCCAAAAGCCTCAAAATGCCCACATTGGGGGCAATTCTCATTTGAGTTGCTAACATGACCCATACCACTAACAAAATTGACAGAACCGCTTCTTTCAATCTTAAAAGACCCACATTGACGACAAGGGCGATTAACTACCTTTGCTTTAACCAATTGAGCAACAAGAGTATCATACTTGAATTTGTATTCAGCCTGTTGTTTATCAAGAGTATTAGCCCGTTCAAGTTGCTCTTTAGCAATAACCTTCCAATCTTCATCAATATCCCAATTATAGTCGTTTATAGAGAAACGAGACTTATTACCAAGAGTTTGAGAGAAATAAGTTATACCCTCGTCAGGCTGATAAGAAGAAGCAAATTTAGGTTCGGGGATTACAATGTCTGTTATTTCAATCATGTTAATAAGGGCATTAATACATTTTTCAGGGTGTAAAGTCTCAAAGATAACACCATATGGTAATACTTTGCAATTACCCTGCGCTTCGGACTTACGGGCTGAATTGACATTCAATGGTTCTTGCGAGCCTCACGAACCTTGTTGATAATGTCGGGAGTGCATTCACTACGACTTTCAGTTTTAGCATCAAAATGACAATTGATTTCGGGATGTTGAGTAGACACATCATACTTTTTCAGTTTCAAACGACTTTCAACAGTAGACTGAATAAGACCCATATCTTTCACTGGCCTATCAACCATAACGGATTCAATGACTTCTTTACGCTTGATAGATTCAGTTTCCCACTTAGTCTTGAAAGTCAAGATAATGTTTCCATAGTTCTTTCTTTCAAGGTAGACTTCCATGACAACTTCTTCCATAAAATCACCATCTACTTCATAAACGAGACAATTGTAAAGCCTATCAGCCAAAGTTCCTTCAATACCAACAATACGAATGTTGCAGTATTTGTTTTCGGGCTTAATCCATTCTTTACGAGATTTATCAGTAGTTTCAGCACTTTGAGTAATAGTGAAGTTATCATCATCAGCAAAATAAGTGTTTAGACCATCATATGTTTTATTAGCATCACTACGGTATGAAGCATCAAGAACAGTAGTGTCGTTGATAGCAACGATATGACGAGTATGTGAATCTACAACAGTATTGTAACCATAGTCCTTTTCATTAACCTCAATACCATATTTGTAGCCTGAAACCATAGATACACCTTTCTTATGCAAATCAGCAGACAGTTTAGCAAAATCTGTATCACTAACATTTCCTTCATATTCAAACTTCATTATTCTTTCATACATTATACTCATATTATTCACCTGTTGATATTATGTAATTTATAGGAATCTTCAAGGTTTTGCAAAGCGACAACCATATGGTATTAAACTTTGTGAATACCACATCTATCCCATTGTCTGCACAATAACATGAGCGACCTAACCGATGAAGAGAAGCGTGAATTAAGAATTAAGTGGGGTATTAGCCCTGCTGAACAGGATTTGCTTGAAAGAATCCGAAATAACAATGAAGATGATGATGAGACTCATTATCTTGATACACCCCTAAATTATAGGGAAGATGCTGATGAATTGATTGATGAGGATTAGGTGATAACAAAATGTTGAAAACAGGTGCTATTTGGGAGAGAAAGGAGGGCGGGATGCATACTGCCTTGAATCGTAAGATTCACTCTCCCATCTGGTTAAACAAAGTAACACCATATGGTAGCACTACTTTGAGAATACCTCATTAACCTTTAACTCAACATACTAACATGAGTAATAATCAAAACCCACCATATTATATCTATAAAATCGTAAAAGGTAATTGTTACTCTTGTGATGATTTGATTAAAGGTGATAAAAAATGGGGACAAAAACCTATGTCTGAAGAAGATGTGATTGCGGCCCATAATGATTGTCATGGTTGGAATCATTGTGGTGAGTTGTGTTGCGGTATTTGTGATGTTTGTGGAGATTATCATCAAGAAAATGGTGATGAGGAATATGTTGAAATAAATCCAGAAATCGCTTTGATGCTCAAGAATATGTCAAATAGAACGAGTTAGTCCTTCGGGGCAGTAATCAAAGTTACTACCATATGGTTCTAAACTTTGAGTAAAGAACCTCATATAACTCTTAAAACCCATATTAATGTCTTGGAGAACAATTCCCCCCTTTACCCCTCTTCAGCGTCTTAACCCCCTTCCTTGTGATTTCGGGCAGAATGTTAGATATAGGGGTAAGTCCTCCAAAAAACTTCGGTTTCCTCCTTGTGAGGTTTTTGTCCTGCAAAGTTTAAAACCATATGGTAATAACTTTGATATTACCTCCGAAGAGGGACTAATTCCACAAGTCACTCAATTTACTACTAAACGGATTTCGCTTAGGTTTCTTTGAGTTTGCTTTCATTTTACGCCATTTGTTCTCAAGAACATTCTTTGGAAAGTAAGGTTTCCATTCAGCAATAAATGAACGCTTAGAATAATAACTCTCTTGAGTTGCGTCTTGAAACCTTTTCACACGCTTATTTTTCAACTGTTTATTTATCATAGAATTTTGATGCTTAACATAATTATGTGCAACTTGATGTGTTTTGCCTCTTTTTTGGGAATGAGTAGTCATATTAATTTCTCCTAATGATTTAATGAATAAAGGGTGGGGCGCAGGATTCCTATCTACCTGCATTGGAAGCGGCGGTCTAAACCACTAAAGTTCTTTTAAGAACCTCCAAACTTACATAATCAACCACACCGAGTCAGTGTGGACATAACCTGTTTTAACGACTTTACACATGATAATTAGTCCGAATGATTTCTCAAACGACCTAATAACATAGGTGCGGGAACTACCCCGTAAGTAATACCTTATACTGTGGAATGAGTATTATTCAGTTAGCCCCTGTCCGAGATGCCTCCCGAACATTAATTAGCCTGTATTAAGGTATTTAGAGGTAATATCAAAGTATTACCATATGGTAAGGCACTTTGAACACGAACCTCATATTGGTCGTAAAACCTGTAATACCATGAAGGTGAGCGTTGTGTATCGTTGTGCAGTTTGTGAGAAAAGAATTAGTAAGAACCGTAATTATTGTTATAATTGTGGTTTAAGTCAAGAAGATAAGGAGGAAGAATAATGTTTCAGCGTCGTCATTATAATAAAATTGTTGAAGTTCTCGCTATCTTTCATAGTAAAGGAGAGTTCACGCCTCAAGTAATTGATGAAGAGTTTATTGCTATGCTCTCCCTTGATAACCCTAACTTCAATGAAAAGAAGTTTAGGGAGGCTATTGAGGCTAAAAGGTGGTAAAACACCCCCTTCGGGGTTTACGCAAAGTTCACACCATATGGTAATACTTTGTAATTTAGCCCGAAGAACCCCACCAACCACAATTAAGTGATTGATGGGGGTTGGAGAGAACAAACGAGCCTAAACTACTCATTCTTCCTCTTCAGCCTCCAAGACTTCAGTTTCATAGTAGACCACATTGGGCATACCGTTTTCATCAGTTGAACCATCCCAAGAATGTGCATTTTCTACATTCTTGATATGATTACGAGCATACTTTGTTAGACGGCTTTTGATACCTTTACAGATAAGGTCAGCATATTCGCCACCATCATCATAAAGGCCACCGCCAGATTTTCCATGTCGTTCATACAAACCTTGCATTCCATCATCAAAGTGTCCTGCAATTTTTGGTTGAGCCGTAGCGCAAATATCCAAAATTGTTTGTTGTAGTTCATTAGGTAGGTCGGATTCACGACCACGACCAAGTGGGCTATTCGGCAACATACCGAATAGGGTTGTAATACTTGTCCAATACCTTTTACGGTTATCCATGTCATTATCACCAGTAGCGATATTCCAATCAATAACCTGTTTCATTTCTCCTATATCATTAGAAGCAAGGAAAGTGCTAACCTTAGCCTTTCGCTTGTTCCAACTCTCATCATCCATACTATAATTTCCAGCCATATTTATTCACCTTTTATGTGTTGTTTAGTTGTTTGTTCTCTCTCAACCATTGATTAGGATTCATAGAGGTATTTGTGAGGTAAATTACAAAGTATTACCATATGGTTGCACTTTGTTTTCAACCCTGTTCAATTACCATTAAAACCATATTATCATGCAATTTGAAGGTAACACAGAAGTATTCGTAAATCTTGGACTCCACGACAATGTTCTCCCACATTGGTATGAGGCTGAATTTCATCGTGATAAGGCTCATCGTGAATCTAACAATATGAGCGAATTGATTCGCCACCCTTCTAAAGAAGAAACTGCTCGTCATTGGGTTATTGCTACTCGTGATTTTCAACAACTTTCTATCGCAGTTTCCGATGTAATAAAGGCTGAAATGGAAGATGCTTTTAGTCACAATCCTATGGCCGCTATTATGGCTCTCCTTGAAACTCTTGGAGAAATTATGGAAGATTGAGCATTGATTTCAACTCCTGAGTAGGAGGTAAAACTGCTCAATTCCTAAGTATGAATCAAAAAGGCTTTCCTTCAGGGTAATTGTCAAAGTAACAACCATATGGTATTACTTTGTAAATACCCTACATTTATCCCCAAGAACCCTAAATGTTGGAGGATGAACAACAATGACAACCAATCAAACACAAGAGCCTGTAATTGTAGAACCAAAATATACCGTTGAAGTTGGCCATGACCGCTATCAAAACTTGATAATCAAAAGATTAAAAGTTAGCGGTGATGACCTTGAAGCGGTCTATGCACAATTACAACAGGCATTAAGTGATTTTCGGATGCTGGAAGTATAACCAATCATTACAGGCAATTATGCTACGATTGGTGGGATTTTTTAGTTGAAGAATTACCACAACCGAACACAGACAAAAAAGAATAATCCAAATTATACGACAACAAAACCATGCGAGGCTATTTCCTCTTATAGTTGGTGCTGAAATATGCTTAATATCCAATGATGCGCCCTCATGACTGTTATCAAAAAATGCGTAGTGCGCTTGAAGCGCATTATTCAGTAATTGGCTTTTAGCCATGCCGTATAGGATTATTCTCTTTTGTTGAGGATTTTCGGGGTTAATTACAAAGTATGAACCATATGGTTGTATGTTTCTTTTTTAAATTGCTTGAAAGTTAATGAATCTGCCATATTTTGCTGGAACATTTAACTTTTAATTCATTTGTATCATCTGTATCATCTGTCTCAAACCATATGGTTATGCTTTCGCATATAACCCTTTATATATGTCTAATTACTCAAACTATTGTCCTTCGGGGCGACAAAAAAATAGGAGATAAAAAATATGGAAGAAGTAAATTGGAACAGTCATGTTCTAGAATTAGAAGAGTTTATGCAAACAGACGCAGTTAGTGAACAATTGGGGCAAGTCCTTCAATTTCAAATTAACTTGGGTAATGCAAATGAAGAACAAAGAGAACGAGTTTGGGACTCTATTAAGTCCTTAATTCGTGGAATGCCTGGAAGTCCTGTGCGTAGAGGTATTAAACCATCTCTACCTGCGGCAGTTCGTGTTGTTGTTGATAGTGTAGTTAATACGCTTGAATCAAGCGCAACAGATTTCTTTAACAGTGATGGAGTAATCCAAGCAGTTGTTCTTAAGCATGGAAAAGCAGGTGGCGGTTCTTACGCTAATGCAACCGAATACGCTAATTATCTAGGTAAGAAGGCTCGTTCAAACATGACTAAGGCTTACAAGGCTCAAACTTGGGATGGTTCGCTTGACGGCCTCCTTCAGATTGAACTTAATGATGAAGAAGAGTGAAATTCACTCTTTAGACTCATAAGCAAGTAGGAAGGGAAAATTGAAGGTGGGGGAGTTAATTCTCCCCTATCTTCTTTTTTTTACGCTTTGTCTGGTTCTCACAAAGTAGAACCATATGGTGGTATTAGGTCTTTTTAGACAGGCGCATTCGGCTCGGATGCCCCCTTCATATACCCCAAGAGAAGCAATAGTATGAAGGCGAGTTGCTGATTATTCAGCATTCAAGCCTTTCACCGACGACTTACCTAAAGCAATAGTCTTTATTTACGGTCTTAGGTAACAACTTTTTATACACAATATTCAATGGTTAAACATTGGGTATTAGTTTTGGAACACATTAGTTCTATCAATCGTTTAGAACAATAATTACTATCAATAGTATTATAACTAAACGCCTTGAAAGTTACCACTAAAGGAAGTTCAACAGTATATAAAGAACGGAATGTCTCATCTGTCTCACAGGTGATACTGAACGAAACGGTAGGATTATTGGTTATTATAGTAGTATTTTATTATTATTATCATATATATCATTTATATCTACTGTCTAAGAAGCATACCTGCTCAAAACGACCAACTATCAGCAGGGAATATATGTATGGGGGTGAGATTAATGAGACATGATACAGTTGATACTGAATCGTTTCATATCGCAACGATAGTAGGTCAAAATTGGAACGAATCGTTAATATCAATGTGTGATATTGTTATGATACACAGGTAGTTGCGGTAAGTTTCATCAATTCAATAAAACAATAAGAGGAATAAATATGCATAGAAATATTAAATCTAAAAGAAATAAGCAATTACTTAATGATTGGAATAAAGTTGCACAAAAGGCTAAATTATTTAGAGAAGGTAATTCAATTACCAAATCTAAACTATTAGCATTGTATATGAAACATAAGAAATGTAGCAAATTAACTGCTAATAATCATTTCATGGATAAACAATTAGATGAATATTTTACAAGACCAACTGATAGGTCAAATAAAGGACAACAAATTAAACTGTTGTTTAATAATGGTTATCCTATTATATCTACTGATAAAGAGGTAGATAATTTAATGTATTCTCCTGCAAAGATGGGCAACAAAAAGATGCCTAAAAAGCAAAAGTTAGAAAAAGAAGTTAAAGAACTTTATAAAAAGGTTAAAGATAATTATAAGGTGAATAAAATGAATGAATCACAAAAGAAAATATCAAATAAATGTGAGGAAATTAAATCTTTCCTCTTACAAAAGAATGAACAATATGGTGATTCAGTATTGACACCAATTAGAATCTTTAGTAAAGCAGATGATAAAGAACAACTTAGAGTCCGTATTGATGATAAGTTAAATCGTTTGCTACAAGGAAATGCTAGCATTGAAAAAGATGAAGATGTTATTAAAGACCTAATCGGTTATTTAGTTCTTCTATTAGTTTCAATGGAATCATAGTCGTTTAAAATGACACAGTGGGTTGAGTAAGTAAAAAAAGACAAACGCTTCGGCGGTCATATAATCGTTCTTGGGGCTTACACTTCAATTATAGATTCAGGGTATAATATTTGAGGGGTTGTTTCCTCATTTATGTGTGATGAACAATACCTGTCTACCCATGCCTTAACATATGGTTTCCCCTTGTGGAAGGGAATTAATTATCTCCAAAGGCATTAGCCTGAAAAGATAGCCAAGTTAAACTCAATTAGGTTTGTAAATTAAAACTATTAAACCTCCAATTTACTAGTAAGCCCTTGTCATGGGCTTATAAGATAGTTACCTAATTTAATTCAAGTCGGAGTAGCCAAGTTTGGTCAAAGGCGCAGGGCTTAAACTCCTGTTTATAATAATTCGCAGGTTCAAATCCTGCCTCCGACATTCAATGGGCGTATGGTGTAATTGGATAGCATTTTGGCCTTCTAAGCCGAAGATTCGGGTTCAAATCCTGATATGCCCGCCATTATCAAGAAGTGATATTATGTTAATGAAAGACAAAGTATTTAGTCCACACCTATATAAGAAATCATTCTTAAATAGAAGTGTGGAAAAAGAAGAAAGAAGAACTAAACATTATAAGAAGTTTATTTCACAAGGAATGAACTGTTATGATGCCTATAAAAAATCCTTAAGGAGGATTGGAGAATGACACACGAAGAAAAATTAGAGAGAATATTAGAATTAATTTACCAAAACAAAAGAAATGGTGAATTTATTGATTGGCTTTATTATACAGTAAAGGGTGAAGAAGAATGAATATATTTATATTAAGTGATTGTCCTAAAGTTGCGGCTGAAATGATGTGTGATAAACACATAGTTAAAATGCCTACGGAATCAATGCAAATGATTTCAACTATTATGGAACTATACGGCTTTAGCGCACCAATGAAACCTGTTATGCTTAATCATCCCTGCACTAAATGGGCTAGGGAATCAAGTAGTAACTTTGGTTTCTTAGTAGACCATTGTTTAGCATTATGTAAAGAATATACTGCTAGATATGGTAAAAAACATAAAGTAGAAACATACCTTGAAGAGTATGAAGTTGCTATTACCGATACAGAATACTTCTTGAAAACCAATTCAGGGAGTCTGAGAACTCCATTTGCACAGGCTATGCCCGATAAGTATAAAAACGAAGATGCAGTAAAAGCATATAGAGACTATTACTTAGGTGATAAGTGGGATATTGCAACATGGAAAATGGGTAATCCTAATTGGTGGCCTATTAACCATATACAACTTAAAGAACAAGAAATGATAGATGTATTTAATAAGAAATTTAAAGCAGGTGTTAAACATGAATGAACAATGGACAATAATTGAAGAAGGTAAAGAAGATATAGTATTTATACTTGAAATAGGAGATGAAGAAGAATGAGATTTTTAGAAGAAAAAATAGTAAATAAACCGAGAAAAGATTGGATATGTGAGAGTTGTGGTAAAGATTTACCAAAGGGCGAACCACATCTTCAAGAGAAATATACAGATAAAGGAACTATTACTAGTTACCGTTACTGTTTAGAAAGGAAATGTAATCCACCTAATGATGTTAGACACCGACTATTTATAGTTGCTAGTCTAATTGTAGTTGGAGTAGTTATTTGGGGAGTTGTTACTTATGCAATATGAACAAACAAAGAATAGAATAGTAGAGTTTAGATTAGTAGATGATGATGAACTACCTCCCATTGTAATTACAATGGATGACGAGGATAATCCAAAGATTATTATTAATCATAAGTATAAAGTTTGGCTTGGACTTAACCGAAAGATTATCGGTGGAGTTGCTGAATCTTTGTATGAAAAGATTGATGAACTACTTCATGCTTATTTATCCGACCAAAGAATGTTGGAAAAAGAATTTGAAGGGTTTGAATGAAGATGCCTGTTACTATTAAATGTAGCAAATGTAGTTCGGTAATAACTTTTGAAGATTTCTTTTGTAATTACCGAGCCTGTCCAGAATGTAATGGTTCTTGGAATTTTGGTGGTAATAGAACTATGAGGGATAAAGATGTTAAGTTGGATTAAAGAGTTCTTTATGTTTTGGTTTTTCTATGTAGTTAGAATACCTAGTCAATATAAAGACTTTAAACAAATGATGAAACTTCAAACTCGTTTAGTCAAAGAAGGATATTGTGAAATATTCCTTAATGAATTTGAATCAATGAATGAAGCAGAACAAAAAGTTCACATATTAATTTTCCTTGATATAGTGCAACAGAACCCAGAAATAAAGGAAGAAAAGTCATTTGCAATTATTTTGCAATATGCAGAAAAATACGGAGTGAAAATAAATGTATGATATAGAAGATTATATAACTAAAAGAAAATTAGGCGAAGGAAGGTGGGATAAGATTCTCAAAAGAGAACTTGTTGCAAGGTCTGTTGGAGATACTTATGAAGAAGCAAAATATGAATGGATTGTAACAGGTAATGTTTGGTATATTCCAACAAACCATAATCCAATGCAAACTTTACCACAAGTTCATGCAACTCATCCTCATAAGTGCTTATGTTCACATAAAATTGTCTGGCATTTTGAAATTGAGAATACAGAAAACGGTAATTTAGATATTGTTGGTTCGGAACACATTGAATCATATATGATTATTCGTGAACTTGAGGCTCAAGGTATTAAAGCCGAGTTTATTACTGAACAGATGATTGAGGATTGGATTAATCAAAAGGTTAAATCCATGAAGGCTAAATGGTGGTGGGATTTACATGGAGAACAATTTGAACCTATCTTTGAAGAGATTAAAGAAATGGATTTAAGAGTCAATGTCCGTAATAAAGGCTATCATTATGATAATGAAATACGCATGAGAGTTCCTAAGAATGTAATTAAAAAGACCGCAACAGGTTCTTTTGGAAGCCCTAATTATAAAATGGCTTCAATTGTTTGGAGATGGAATCATCCAGATAATCCAAAGGCTCAAATTAATACAAGAGGTTATCCTAATGAAAGACTTTGGAACGATATACAGTTCTTTTATGTCCTTCTCGCTTCACATAAAAGCCGAATTGAGGAATTGGATAATAAGAGAGCAGAAAGAATCGCCCAACTTTCCGTTGAGGATAAGAAGCGAGCAGAAAAATTAGCCGTTAGACAGTCTAAAATTGAAGTGGCTCAAGAAATAACCGACGATGTTTCCGCAGATGATTTTACAGGAATGTGTAGTTACTATGGTATTCCTATATTTGATGAAGGAATGGGTAGTAATGATTGGGAAACTTCTTTCCTACGAGATATGAAAGATAGAATGAACGGTGGTAAAGACTTAACAGATAAACAATTAGGTGTTTTGAAGCGTATTCTTGGATTGGGAGAGGCTAAAATGGCTTCTCCTAAGCAAATTAGATATGCTATTCATTTAGGATATGAAGGAGAAACCGATAATCTTTCTTCAAAAGACGCATCAAAAATTATTGATGAGTTAATTAGAAACAGGAGTGATAATTGATGAGAGATTTACTAATGATAATTGGAGTTCTAATTGCTTTTGCAATTTTAGGGCCATTTGTTTTACTACTGGCGGGATTGTTAGGTGAGTAATATGAAGAAAAAAGATTTAGAAGAAAAGGTTGAAGAATTAGCGGCAGTTGTATCTCAATATACAGGTGTTATTAAAGCGATAGATAGTCGTAATGAAGAACTAAGCAACCAGAACAATCAATTAAAGCAATTGATTACACAATATGAAATTACAATTAATCTTCTTACAGGAAGGCTAATTGAAGGGTCGCATCCTTTATATGGGGTCGGCAAGTAGAGTAAATGTCGGGAAGGCTACTCAAAAAAGATTCCCGATGAGACAAATGAGAAAGGTGAGATAAATGAAATTAAGAATAATGAATGAAACAGGACACACAGAACTAATTGTTAGTGAAAGTGAAGTAATAGACCAAATTAACGAACACCCTACACATTGGGTATTTGTTGATGGCGACCTAGTAAAGCGTGAGAACATTTCAAGCGTAAATTGGGATAGCGTAGAAAGTGTTGATTTAAGCCCTGCTATTGTTGGCGGGAATTGCTGAATTAATAATATATGAACTCTTGAGAGGGATTGGTGGATAAATATGTTCACCATCCCTTTCTTTGGGGGGATTAGTTATGAAAGCGGATTTACAAAACTTTCTTAACCCTGATGCTTTTAAAACAATAATGACAACTCAACTAGGTTGGTTTTTAGGTGATTTTAAAGTAATAAATGGTTTAGCCGTAGTTAGACCAGACTTTTACGACAATAATACAGTAATTGCTACATCAAAAAAAGCAGTTATCGTTTGTATGGGTCAATCAAGGTTCAAGATAAACAATATTGAATATAGTTCAATACAAGAGGCCATTGAAAGGAATGGTGCTTCTATCCTCCAATCATATAGTGATTGGACATGGACAGAAGAAAAAGAATGGATTATAATGAAAAACGATAGCGGTGAATGGGTTAAATCCTGTTCCACTTTATCGGATTTTCCATTTAGGAAACAAGTGAAGTGTTAATATGAATAAAGAAAATGAAATTTTAAGTGATATTACTGTATTTACCAAGTATGCTAGGTATTTACCAGATGAAATGAGAAGAGAAACATGGGATGAGATTTGCGAAAGAAACAAGCAAATGCACATTAAGTCTTATCCAATGCTAAAAGACGAAATTAACGGTGTTTATGAAAACTATGTGAAAACTAAGAAGGTTCTTCCTTCTATGCGTTCTATGCAGTTTGCAGGTAAGCCAATTGAGATTGCACCTAATAGAGTATATAATTGTGCTTATATGCCCGTTGATACGATTGAATCGTTTTGTGAAGCCATGTTTTTATTGTTAGGTGGAACAGGTGTAGGTTATTCAGTTCAATATCATCATATTGAAGAATTACCAGCAATTAATAAACCTGCTGAAAGAACAAGGCGACATTTAATTGCAGATTCAATTGAAGGTTGGGCTGATTCACTAAAAGTATTACTAGAATCATATATGGGTATTAGAAGTTCTACTCCTGTATTTGATTATTCTGATATTAGACCTAAAGGTGCTTTATTAGTTACAAGTGGAGGTAAAAGTCCAGGCCCAAATCCATTAAGAGAATGTTTAGTTAAGATTGAATCTATTCTTTCCGAAAAGGAACAGGATAGTCAATTAACTACTATTGAATCACATGATATTATGTGTCATATTGCTGATGCAGTTTTAGCGGGTGGAATTAGAAGGGCGGCTTTAATTAGTTTGTTTTCAGCAGATGATATGGAAATGATTTCCTGTAAATCAGGTAATTGGTGGGAAAATAATCCACAAAGAGGTAGAGCAAATAATAGCGCAGTTTTATTGCGTCATAGAATTACTAAGCCTTATTTTAAAGCATTGTGGAAAAGAATACAGCACAGTGGAAGTGGAGAACCTGGAATTTATCTATCAAATGATAAAGATTGGGGAACTAATCCATGTTGTGAAATTGCACTAAGACCTTATCAATTTTGTAATCTAACAGAAATTAATGCTTCTAGTATTATTAATCAACAAGACCTTGAAAATAGAGCAATTGCGGCTAGTTTCATTGGAACTCTTCAAGCAGGTTATACTGACTTCCATTATTTAAGGGAAATTTGGCAGAAAACATCTGAAAAAGATTCTTTATTAGGAGTATCTATGACAGGTATTGCAGCAAATAATGTTGGTTTCTTAGATATTGAAACTGCTTCTTATTGTGCTAAAATTGAGAATGAAAGAATTGCTGAATTAATCGGTATTAATCCTGCGGCTAGGGTAACTTGTGTTAAACCTGCGGGAACTACTTCTTTAGTTCTAGGAACTTCAAGTGGTATTCATGCTTATCATGCACCATATTATATTCGTAGAATGCGTGTTGGTAAAAATGAATCAATTTATAATTATTTATCATTGAACCATCCTGAATTAGTTGAAGATGAATACTTTAACCCAACAACCCAAGCAGTTATTTCTATTCCTCAAAAAGCACCGAAAGATGCTATAATTAGAACAGAATCTTGTTTTGATTTATTGGAGAGAGTTAAGAGATTTTCAATTAGATGGGTTCAAAGAGGACATTCAAAAGGAATGAATACACACAATGTTTCAGCGACCATTTCAATTAAAGAAGATGAATGGGATGCAGTAGGTGAATGGATGTGGATGAACAGACATTATTACAATGGACTATCAGTTCTACCTTATGATGGTGGAACATATATTCAAGCACCATTTGAAGATTGTGATGCTGAAACCTATAATAAGATGGTAAAGGTATTAAAGACCGTAGATTTAACTAAGATTGTTGAAACAGAAGATGATACTGACTTGACAGGTGAATTAGCCTGTGCAGGTGGGTCTTGTGAGATTTGAGGTATTTTAATGATTTTTAAGGACTTCCGAGAATGTAGGTTGGTGGTTCTAGAATGGGAAAAATACTTCAAAGAAAAAGAATGGAAGAAGATATACCTTGCTTTATGTCATGCAGATATATCACCAATAGATGACCAAAAGAAATGTTGGTTAGTCCAAAATGCAATAATTAATTCCTTATGGGATAATGAATATGCATTGTCTATTGGTTACAAAGAATGGATAAAAAAACAAAGAGAGGACACCTTAGATATGATACAATATTATAGGAATAATCCAGAAATAAAGGAGTGAAAATAATGAATGAATTAAAGAGAAAAGGAAACGCATTACCCGATTGGATTGCAGATAACTTCCATAGTGGTCAAATTGTAGACGCTATTAAAAGAAATCAAAACCCCGATTGGATTAAAGGTGGTGGTGAAACATTAAGTCCACCAATTATCAGTAAACAAAAATATAGTTGGAGTGAACTTCGTAGAACACCAAAAGGAATTTTAGCAGTATTGGCTTGGGAATTAGGAATTAGAAAGGCAGATTTTAAAGATGCGACTAGTTCTAAACTTTCCAGTAAAAATGGTCAAGTGTATCTTGAAAAGACCAATAGGTTCAATGAGATAATGTTATCCGCCGTCTCGGTAGATGAAGAAGAATAGGTTTTATATAGACCAACAGACAAACTAAGTTTGTCAAAAATTAATAATAGGAGATTTATCTATGACAGAAAAAGACCCAGAATATGTAAATAGTAAATTTAGTTATAATAGAAAAATAGCAACACGATGTAGAATTTGTGGGGGTCAATTATTGACTCCTGAAGATATGCAATTAGAAATGCATTATCATTGTCGTAAAGACTTTGATGGTGGAGTAGTAATAATGGGATGATTTAATGACAGAAAGAATATTAGAAATTTTAAGTCCAACGGACAATCAAGAAATAGCCTATCTTACTAAAATTGAAATAGTAAATAACGATTCTAGAATAATTAATAGTAGGATTAATCCTAATATGTATCGTATGGGGCATGAACCTACTATTGATGCTATTTCGGACTACTTAGAAGGTATTTTTGGAACTAGTAGGAGAAGAAGTAGGTATAATTCTAATGATAACCCAAAAGAATTTACTCATATTATTAAGATTGGTGAGAGTGGATTTATATGTATGTTCCACAAGAAAGGTATTAGATATTTTTTGAATGGAATGTCAGCATCTAAAGTAATTTTAATTAGAGCATTGGCTAGAACTGTGTATAAGTCTTGCTTTACCAAAGAAGGTTCAGAATTAGATAAGTATCTATACAAGAATATACATACTCCTGAAAATGTTTCTTATGCATTAGAAAATCGTGCGCCTTTTCATTGGTATAAAGATGGAACTAAAACTGAATGTAGATTTAGAGTAAATATGATAAGTGATAATGAATGTGCTATGGAAATATCCGATGGTGTATGGTGTCCAATATCAATAAAAGATTTAAACATTTACATGGAATATTATTGGAAAGGAAATAAAAGAGGTTCATGGAAACATTTATCTCCGTCAAGACTTTGGAATAAATTGTTAGGGGAATATCCTAAAGACTCTCAACAAAAGTTAATGTTGGCTTTCTTGGCTCAAAACCGAACTAAGGATTTAGTTGAACAAAGGGCAGAAGAACTAATGCTAGAACTTTCAGAATTACATAAAGAAAGAATTAAGATTGTTGAAAGATTAGTTGATGATAAGAAAAGCACCTATATGTTTGTTAGAGGTAAGGTTGCAGATTGGGTAATTACCAATAGTTCATACAAAACAGACATACAGATGGTATCAACTTTCATCTATAATTCAGTTCAAGGTTCAAGTAATATATACAAGATTAAGTTTGGTGAAGGTTATTTAGGTGGTGCAATCTGTATTGATAATATGACCCGACATTCATCCATTGGCGACCAATTTTGTGCTAGAGCGTTAGCATTACTAAATGATGAACTTACAATTGAATTAGTCAATACAATTAAAAGATATATTAGCGATAATCATATTAGCGGTCAGTCTACCGATAGATTAGACTTTAATAACTTAGATAATGTTGTTGATGAATACTTAAAGACAGGTGAAGAATAATGGAAAATTGTATTGATTGTGGGACTGATAACTTTGACTTTGATGAAAGGTTGGGGGAGTTTGCTTGTAATAACTGTGGATTAATTGCCGTATCGGAAATTGTAGAAGAAACTTCTTCAGGATTTTCTAATGGTGAATTAGTTAGAAGCGGGGATAAAGGTAGATTAGGTTCTGTAATTGGTAATGAAAGATTATCGGGTGCAGGTAGATTAAGAAGAACAAGTAAAACTGCTAAAGGTAGTTTTGAAAGGTCTTTGCAGATGGGTGTTACTCATTGTAATATGGTATTATCTGAATTAACTGATGGTATATTTAGTTCGGAGTTAAAAGAATCTGTATCTATATATTACAAGAAGGTAGTTTCGGCACATTTATTAAAAGGTTATTCTTATGAAGTAAGAGCAACTGCGATTGTTTACTACGCTCTAAAAGAGTTTGGTTATTCAGTTACATTAAATGAATGTGCTAATAAAACAGGAGTTTTAGTTAAACCCTTGTTTAAGTGTGTTAGGGTTGTAGCAAGTTATATGCGTAAACCTCACTTACTTTCAAGAAGAAATGCTCAAACTGAAATGGAAAAGTATGCATCAAAGATTGACGATAGTAGAGAGTTCATTAGAGACTGTTCTACTGTTGGTGCATATTTAGAGAGACATTATGACAATACAAATAGAGCGATAACTAAATCGTTTTTTGCTCTAACAATATACATAACTAGTCAAATCAAAAATTTAAATACTAAGCAGGTAGATATTGCTAAAAGTATTAATGTTACAACCGTAACAATAAGAACAAACACAAAGGCTATTTTAAATGAATTAGGAATGCCTAACAGACACATACTATGTATGCTAACTGTTGAACAATTCATAAGTGGTGTAAGATATGACTAAAAGAAAAGTATTAATTATAGGTGCAGGTGGGATTGGAAGTTATTTGATTCCCGTAATAGACAAGACAGGGTTATACGACCTTACTGTATATGACCCTGACATTGTAGAAACAAAAAATATTACTTATCAAAACTATGATAGTAGTGAAGTAGGTGGTAAGAAGGTGAATGCTTTAGAAGAAAGATATTCAATTAATGCAGAACCTTATTTAGTTCTAACTGATAAACAATTAAGTGGATATGATTTAGTTGTTTGTTGTGCAGATAACCTTGATGTAAGAAGGCTATTATATCGTAATGATATAGAATGGCTTGACTTGCGTTCACAGGGTAGAAATGCAGTATTAATTTCCTCAGCAGTAAGTCCAGATAAAATGGATGCTGTTTTAATTGGGCCAAAAGGTTCATTTTCTTGTCAAGGTGGAGATTGGTCAGGAAAAACAAAAGACATACATTATACTCATGTTGCAGTAGCAGGAATGGGCGCACAATGGATGCAAAGATTCTTCAATAAAGAAGAAGTATGTGATTTTAAAATCATAAATATATAAGGAGAGATAATAATGGGAAAACATTGGAAAGGAAAAGAAGAAGCACTATTGTTAGTTCTATATGACGAAGGATTAACATACGGAGAGATTGCAGAATGTCTAAATTTAGATTTTAGTAATGAAAGAACTGAAAAAAGCGTAGAAAATGCTATCAGTAAACTAAGAAAGCGTTATTCGCTACCTAAGAGGGCTGAAATTAAGAAAGCGAAGGTCAATTCTTCGCCAAAAAATGAAGTTAAATTGGAAGATAAGAAGCCAAAGGTTGAAATTGAAAACGCAAAGGTTGATAAGACCCCCGAACAGAATAAGGTTGTTAAAACACAGGTGGATTCTAGAATGATTAATAGAAGTAAGAATAGACGAAACTCAATGAAATGGACTGTTGCAGAAGATATGATTCTAATTGCACATTATGGTCGTTGTAATAACGAAGAACTGGTAGAAAATCTAGGTCGTTCAGTTGCGGCTATTCAAAACCGTTATCGTATCATTACTAAAGATAAGAACTATGTAGGCAATTTAGTTATCGCAGGGCTTGAAAATGCTAACCTAAATCTCACTATCAAGGATGATAAGGTAGTTATCTCTAAGAAACCAAGCCGATTTAAGCGGTGGAAAATGCGTCGTATGGAACGAAAGGCTAAGAAGGCTAATTTAAAAGCAATTAAACTTGAAAGAAAACTAAAGGGGATGAAAGAATGAATATGGATGATGCAGTAGTATTGAATGCTTATTGGGCTGATGAGATACAGAATGCTTTTGATGAGCATACTGATGGTAATGCTTTAGGTGAAGAGTTGTTTTTAACGGGAGATAATTTCTTAGATATGATTTGGGAACAAAGTATTACTGCCTTTGATAAGCCAAGAGAAGTTCAAGTCATTATTGACTCTAATAACAATTTGTTTATTAGTTTTGGAACTCCAGGTTTTGTTTCATTTGAAGGTCAAGAAGAAGAATTGTATGGTGATGATGAAGAACCAAGACAACCGATGAAACTACCTATTAAATGTTGGATTCATACTCATCCATTTGGTGCGGCTTATTTTAGTGGAACTGATTGGAATACAATTAGAACATGGGAACTATTAATGAACTCGGCAATTGTTCTTGGAGATAACCAAAGAATGCTTTGGACTAAAGAAAGAGCGCAACATACTGTATTTTACAGGAATGGAACTGTTGTGGAGGAAGAAGAGTGAACTGCCCAAACTGTGGAAAAAACAGTTTTAAATTAACTGAATACCAAAAAGGAACATCTACCTATAATGGTAATAAGCGGCCACAAGGTCGTTTTGAATGTTCTATTTGTGGACATAAGGAGAGAATATAAATGAGATATGAAGTATTAAATGAGAACCGTTGGGTTCTATTGAAGAAAGAAGAAGGAAAAACAGAAAGCGGTTTAATTAGGGATGAAATGTTAGCAAGAGTTATTAGTTCACCTATGAGCGAACTACATGACCAACTTGTAGTTTACAATGAAAACCAAGTTACTCCATATAAAGGATATATTATTGTTCCTATTGACCAAATATACATGGTGGTGAATGAATGAGTAGAGTATTATTTAATGAAAATGCTAAAGATAAAATATTAGAAGGAGTTAATTTAGTTGCTAATGCAGTTAAACCAACTTTAGGGCCACAAGCAAGAACAGTTATATTAGAAACTAAACCTTATCCAACAGTAATTAATGATGGAGTAAGTATTGCTAAGTTTGTATCAAGTGATGACCCTTTTGTTCAAATGGGGATTGAACTAGTCCAAAGTGTGGCTTCAACTGCTCAATTAAATGCAGGGGATGGAACTACTACTGCTTGTGTATTGGCTCAATCAATTATTGAACAATTTAATAATGAAGATATTGTTAAAGAAAATGTTGCTTCGTTTAAACATACTTTGAATATTATTTCAGACAGAATGTGTGAAATTCTTGATACCCAATCTATTGCCGTAGATAATAATGATGTATTAAAAGATGTAGCGACAATTGCCGCAAACAATGATGAAGAGTTAGGTGGCTTAATTGCTCAAGTAATTAAACTTGCAGGACAAGAATGCACTATTTCTGTTGAAGAATCTTCTACTACTGAAACTTCTATTGATATTGTAGAAGGTTTAGAAATAGATAGAGGTATGGTTAGCCATTCTATGATTAACCATGACAACGGAAGTTGTGTATTCAATAATCCTTTTATTTTAATGACTAATGAAGATATTAAACACATTGAAGATATGATGCCTTATTTAGAGCATTGTGTTAATACTAAGCGACCATTGTTAATTATGGCTAGAGATGTAACAGGAACGGCTTTAGGTAATATTGTTGTGAACATTCTTAGAAAGACTATTGAATGTTGTGTAATTAAAGCACCTAGTTTTGGAGATAACATGGTTGAAGAAATGGAAGATATTGCAACTATTGTTGGTGGACAAGTAATTAATACTGATTCAGGTATGGACATTACTAAAGCCAATACTGATTATCTAGGTATGGCTACTAAAGCAGTTATTACTAAGGACAAAACTATTATCACTGTTGAAGTATCTGAAACATTAGAGACTTTAATTGACTCAAGAGTTGAAAAGATTCAAACTCGCTTAGAAGAAACTGATGAAAAGTATGAGATTATACGACTTAAAAAGCGAATTGCTAAACTTAAAGGTGGGGTTGCGAGAATTATTGTCGGGGCTTCAACCGAGATTGAGATGCGTGAGCGTAAGGAACGCTTAGACGATGCTCTAAACGCCACTCAAGCGGCCATTCAACAGGGGATTGTAGTTGGTGGAGGCAAAGGTATTCTTGAAGCGTGGGCGGTCTTAGAGAACGAAATTGGAGAACCTTATAGTCATTTAATGAGGAATTGCCTACAAATGCCTTATTTACAAATAATGCAGAATGCGGGTGTTGGTTCTTATGAAATGAACAGAAACACTATTTATGAATTAGATAAGCATGAAGGATTTAATGCTTTAACTCTTCAAGATAAAGTTAATTTGATTGAAGCGGGTATTATTGACCCTGTTAAGGTAACAAAGAGTAGTCTAAGAACGGCTATTTCTATTGCTTTACTAGTATTAACCACTGAAGTTGCAGTAATAAGGAAGGATGAAGATGATACGGGCAATCAAGGACTTTATTAAAAAGCGTAAAGATATTAAAAATCCACCTAATGATGTTGATATAGATATTGATGATGTAGTTAATGAGGCTATGGAGGGAGTTCAATGAAAAAAGCATTGACTGTTACTTTTCCAGCACCATTACCTGCTGAAGTTGTATGTCCTATTTGTGAAGGAAATAAATGTAATGTTTGTAAAATGACAGGTAGAATTAGTGTTAAAGTTGATGCTAAAGTTCCTATTCAACGAACTCACATAATTAAATATATTCATGATAATATGCACAGTGTTGCTAAAGAAATAACTAGAGTATATGGATTAACACCAGAAATAGGAACAAGAGAAGTAATACAAAAACATGGCTCAACTTATGAAGTTGTTCAAATTTCAAGTCTTGGTGGGGCTTGTTGGGTTGTTAATTGTGTGGATGCTTTAGAAGCACCGAGATACTTCTTTCACCATAAAGAAGTTACTAATTTTATTAGAGGGGAGATGGTTGAATAATGGTAAGTTTTAAAGAAGCAAAGAGAACAATGAAGAAGCAAAATGAAAGTAGAACAATTGCACCAGAAGCAGTTACTCTATTTCAAGAAAAAGCAGAACTATTATTAGATAGGTTTGCACAAGCAGTTGAATTGGCTATGGCTAATGATACAAGAAGAGGAACAAAAGTTAGACAAGTTCATGTAGATATTGGATTTGCAAAAATAATTACAGGAGAGATTATAAATGAATAAATGGTTAGAATTTAATGAAGAAAAGTTTGAAGAATGGGTTGATGAATTTTCAGCCCGATTAGAAGAAGAGAATGCAGATATGGCGACAATGTTTAGAACTAGTTATATGGAAGTTAAAGATACTCCCAATGTAACTAAGTGGGCTTTTTGGCTATATAATGAATTAGTATATAGTAACGACTCTACTTTGAATAGTATTGCTTGGCCTATGAATATGGCTTTCCTTGATATGATGACGGCATCCTTTACTTTTAGAGGTATGAATGAAGAAGCACAAAAGACACAAGTTATGGGTAAAGAAATTCTTGAACTTGCAGTTAAGATGTATTCAAGACCCGAATCAACAGGTGAAGAAGAATGAATTTGAAATCATTCTCACAATTGAATGAAGCCTTAGAAAGTTCAATGGGCGCATCAATGAGAATTGCTACTTTTAAAAGAGCCTATGCTAATGTAAATAACAAGCCACTACTAATTAAACTCTTAACAGGAGATTTACCTCCAAATAATGTTGCTAATAAAAAGGCAATTAAGTGGGTAGCAAAGGCTTATGGAGTTTATGATGATGAGATTGAAACATACAGTTCAATGTATGGTGATGTTGGAGAAGGAGTATTACATTTTGATGGGAGTCAAGATGATAGTAATATTAGTATTAAACAACTAGAAGCATTATTACTTTTAGATTGTTCTAAGAGCGAAGGTAATTCTTTTCATTCATTTGAAGAGTTCTTTTTAAAAATGTCATCCATTGAGAAAAAATGGTTTCTAAGATATTGGACAAGAAAACCAAGAAATGGATTCAAGAGTTCAAGTATTGTTAAAGCCGTTGCTCAATTATATAATAAAGAAAATAAAGTGGTAGAAAGAGATGTTCAGTTTAATGCTCTACATGAAGTTGTGGAATTATATGAAGCGGGTCAAGCCCCCGAAACAAACTTGATTGTTGGAAACTATATTAAACCTATGTTAGCAAAGGCTATGCCTAAATCAAAGTGGCCCAAAACTAACTTTGTTGTTGAATATAAATACGATGGGAATAGGTATCAAATTCATAGAAAGGATAATAGAGTTATTATCTTCAACCGTAAAGGTAAAGATACTACTGACCAATATCCTGATGTAGTTGAAGAAGTTCTTAAAGTTCCTGTTAATGAGTTTATTGTTGATGGAGAAATATATCCTATTAAAGAAGATGGGACTCCTGAAAAGCACCAAAAACTAGGAACAAGAGTTCATTCAAAGAATAAAGCAGAAGCAGTTATTAAGTGTCCTGTTAAGTTTGTTATCTTTGATATGTTGCAAATGAATGGTATAGGTTATATGGATGAACCCTTGTCTACTAGATTAGAAATGTGGTTAAATACTTTAAAAGTATGTCCATTCCCTGCTCATCGTATTTGGAGTGCTGATGAAAGTTCTATGGGAGTTATGGCGTTTTATCATGCGGCTATTCAAGATGGGTTTGAAGGAATTATTATTAAACCTTTAGACGCAAAATGGCAAAGCGGAAAAAGGTCTAAAGATTGGATTAAATACAAGCCACCACTAATTGAACTAGATGTTGTTATTATTGGTGCAAGATACGGTGATGGAAAGAAAGCAAATGTATTTGCTTCTTTTGATATTGCCTTGAAGAAAGAAGATGAATTTTATCAAATAGGTTCAATAGGTTCAGGTTTTTCTGATGTTGAACTTAACAGATTAACAAACACACTTAGAAAAAATATTATATCTAATACAAAAGATACATATAATATACTTCCAAGAGTTGTGCTTGAAGTTACAGGTGATGTTGTAACACAAAATGAAAATGGAACTTATGCTCTTAGATTCCCTAGATGTAAAAGAATTAGAGATGATAAGCCCGTTGCAGATATAGATACATACGAAGAGATGGTGGAAAAATATGGTTAAAAATACATACATATATACAAATGGAATAGGAGAACAAAAGCCGATAACTGAATGTAGTTATTCAAATTTGAAAAAGGATTTAATGAAGTGTAAGGCTAAGTTTATTAAAGATAGTAAGCGACTTAAAGCCGTTTGCGATGAACTAAATAGAAGGAAAACTACTAATGCAAATAAGAGTTATGTTTATCACCCAACTAAAATAATTGATGCTAGTGTTGGTAAAGTTTTTGGATATGAAACTAGTGAAGAACATAAGAGAGTTATGGCGGTATTTAGTTTAGTAGCGAGTATATTAAGTAGTGATGATTTTACTGAAGAAGATAGAATAGTTGCGCTTCAAGTGCTTCAACAGGGGATGGAACGGAATGACGATTAAAGTAGGTGATTTTACTATCATTAATTCTGAACCATATACTTGTGTTAGGATTGAAGATGGTATTGCCTACCTAAAGAAAGCGGCTGAAAATAAAGGTCGTCATTTGAATATCGCAGTATCATTAGTTCCTTACTTCAAAGATGGTGAATTAATTATTCCTACACCTCCTGAAAAAGAGAAGAGTATTAAAAATTTAAAAATTAATATTGCTAAACTAATTAGAGAAGAAACAGGTATGCCCGTAAGTAGGAATTTAGTTAAATTTGCACATGAACATATAACTGATTTAATTATGCAACTTGCTTATTTGGCTGAACAAAGTGCTGAAGAAAGAGGACATAAGAAACTTAGACCCGCACATTGGTATCGTATGGATTTAAAACTTGATGAAGGTGTAGGTTTTTATGATAAATCACATGATGAGTATATGGAGGATTAAGTATGTTTCAATGGATAATTAGAAAGACTATTGCTTTTATGGGTAAAGTATATGTTATATTAGATTCATTCTTAGAACATGAAACTGAAAAGATTCTAGCAATTAAAATTGATGATGATTTCCAAAACATGACAAGAAAAGAATTATGTAATCATATTGAAGATAAGTTTCAATGGCCGAGAGATACCTTTTGGAATCTTGAATCAACTCAAAAGATTAGAGTTTGTAGTCAAATGGCCAGAAACATTATGACTGTTGCAGAAAAACAGTTCTATGAAAATAAGAAAAAGAAAAAGAAAAAGACTGTTAAGAATAAATCTAATATTAAAATACCATTTGGAGGGAAAGTCAAATGAGATTTTTAATTAATTTATGTCATAAAAGAGGTTGCACTAATATAGTGCGTTCAGGTTTTAGATTTTGTTATAAATCTGACTGTTGTAAATCTAAACCAGATATAGAAGGTGAAGAAGAATGACTTGGAAAAAATGTAAGTTATGTGGAACTAAATATAAAGGTCATGGACATAATGCCGAACCATTGGTAAAAGGTAGATGTTGTAATACCTGTAATTATATTGCAGTAATTCCTGCAAGAATGTTACAAATTGAACAACAAAGAAAATTTCAGGAGGAAAATGTATGAAAGAAGAAGAAAATAAAGATTGGAACGAATTTTGGAGTAAATATACTTCATTTAAGATTGACACAGAATGGTTGGAAACTAATTATCCCGAAGTGCTTAAAGCATGGAAAGAACATAGACAACCAATTATTTTAGAAAGAGTCTATCAAAAAGAACAATCAAAGAAAAGAGAAGCACAAAGACTTTTAAAGAAGTTTGCAGAAGTTGAGAAGTGGTTAGATTCCCTGCAAAGTGGAATTAGTGAAGATGTAGAAAAAGCAATTAGACTTTCACTTGAATTAGGAACGAATGATGAAGATAATAGACATAAGTATTGGACAGCAATTACAAGTCTTGCTCGCCATATTGAAGGTTATCCTGTTAGAAGAGGAAGGAGTAGTGAAGAAGAATGAAATGTGATATGTGTATGAAAGATAATGCTGAAACAAGAGGTGTTCATTGTGGAGTATATAGAGTTTGTAGTCCTTGTGTCAATGAATCTATTCATGCTAGAATGTGGCTAATTAAAGGTGGTGTCATTGAATGAAGTATTGTAGATATATTTCAGTCAAAGTAGAATATGATTCATTAGATATATGGGAAGAAACTGAAAAGGATATTAAAGATATGTTAGAAATGGTAAATAACATTTCAAGAAAGGTTATTATTCTAAATATAGAGCAAGGTGCGGATTCTAATGTCAATGATGGACAAGACGAATGAACTTCTTGAAGATTTATTAGCGATGATAAGTAGGAGTAATAAAATTTTAATGATGGTTAATGTCGTTAATATTGCTACAATTATTACATTATTGGTGGTGGTCTTATGATAGATGTTAGAAATCAAGCAGAACTTGAAGTGATGCTAGAAGAGATTAAAGAGTTAAAAAAAGAATGGTATGATTATTATCGTTCTGGAAGATTGCCTATGGCTGAAAACGCTAAGGCTTTAAGAAATTATACTGCGTTAAGGGGTGCAGAAAAAGCCCTTAGATGGTGTTTGGGCGACCAAGATAGCCCATTATGGTGAATACAATGCTAACTAAAGAACAATTACAAGGAATATTAATAAGTCTACCAAAACCTGAAGTTCATGTATCTAAAGATACAAGACTTAGGACAGGTTATAAAGTTAGACTAAGGCTAAATGTTAGGGCAAGGGAAGATTTTCTTTTGAACCTTCAAAGAACTTTATTACATTATGGTGTTGAATCTAATTATAAAGAAACTGAACACGCTAGTAGAAATAAGCCTATTTTAAGAATAAGTGGTATTGAGAATCTTTTAAGTGTGATGAAAATTATGCCCGATTTACCAGATGCTAAGGGTCATATTGAACCTTTCATTAAAATAATCGCTTTAGTAGCAGAAGGCGCACATTTAACTCAAGAAGGTTTAGATGATATTTTAACCTTGAAGGGATGGATATGAGTTTTGCTACACTATCACAAGCAGAAAGACCTTTAATTTTTGTTGGGAAAACAGGAACAGGTAAAACAACTATGGCTAAAGACCATATTCCTAACGCTATGATTTTTTATGCTAATGAATTACCTTCTTTAGATATTAATTCTCTTCCTACGGAAAGAGGTATTATTATTGAAGAAATTCATGTTAAACCCGATGTAGAACAACTGAAGGCATTGATTGTAAATTATGGTGGTAGGCTTTGTTTTACTTCTTATAACGAAAAGGATATTCCTAAACAAATTAAAAGTATGTGTAAAGTTAAGAGAGCAGGTAAGAAGAATTATTTGAGAGAATCAATTAATGAACTTGCCCCTCGTTCAACTTCTCCTTATTTATTAAAGGATGAAATGTATGGAATTTTAAATGAGTATCTTAGAGAGACTGATAGAGATAAAATTGCTTATCAGTTAAAGGTAAATAAACCTGCTGATACTCAAATAATGAGTTGGTTAGTTGAGAATATTCATCCCAATAAATTAATATATATTGATGCTAAGGTTAGAAGGAAACTATCTTCGGATTATTTCTATGAAATGTTAGCCTATCGTCATGCGGGAAGTAACTTTAATAGAGTTAATTTTCCAAAGAGAGGAACTTATTCTCCTATACCAAGAATATGTAGGAGATTTAAACTTAAAGCACATGAAGGGTTTGTATTAAAAGCCTTGCTTAAAGATGAAAACTTTGCTGAATATGCAAAGACAAGATTAGATAATTCCGAATGTAGATTATTACAAATCGGAGAAAAGAAAAGAAAGAAGAAAAGTGATAAAGTTATCGCTGATAGAAACACACAGTTAATGGAGTGGTTTTAATGTTATGGACAGAAAAGTATAGACCAAGAAGATTAGTAGAATTAGTAGGACAAGACCAATTTAAAATGGATGCAGAAAATTGGGTATTATTGAAAGATATGCCTAATATTTTAATTTATGGTTCAGCAGGAACAGGTAAAACTACTGCGGCATATGTATTAGGAAATGAATTATTAGGAGATAATATGCGCTCTAATTTTTATGAGATTAATGCTAGTGATGATAGAAAGTTAGAAACTGTAAGAACTAAGATTAAGGATATTGTATCTCATGCAACAACAGGTGATGTTCCTTTCAAAATTATCTTTTTAGATGAGATGGAAGGTATGACAACTGATGCTCAAAATGCACTAAAAAGAATAATGGAACGATATGCAGACCATGTAAGATTTATCTTTACAAGTAACGATAGGTCTAAAATAGTCTACCCACTTCAAAGCAGATGTGCAAACTATTACTTCAATACAGTTAGTAATGAAGCAATAACGAATGTTGTAGAGTTTATTCTTAATGAAGAGAATAAAGTAATTCCTAATAATGATGACTTGCAAGCCTTTATAGGGTGCTACAACGGAGATTTGCGTAGAGTGCTTGTTGAACTACAAGCGGCTTTACATAGCAATACAAGTTTAAAGGTTCAAATAAATAAGAGCCTTGACGACTATCAAACAATAATTGAATTGATTATTGACAAAAATCTAGACAAAGCACTTGAAGAAATGTTTGAACAGATTTATAGTGGTAAAACACTTAAAAATATATGTATCGGATTACATGATGTTATAGTTAATGGTGAATTAGATTCTCAAACTAAATATAGATTGTTAGGAATAATTGGTGAAACCGAATGGAGAAGTCAAACTATGACACCAAGAGTTTTAGCATCATGGATGGTATCACAAACAAAGTGATTAAAATAAATAAAAAAAAAGGAAAGTGAAAAAAATGGAAGAAAAAGTAAAGAATAATTTAGAGAAGGCCGCCGAAGTTATCGGTTGGTCGTTTGAACAGATGGAAGAAAAGTTTGTTGAGGTATGTGAAACAAATAGTATTAATGCTAACGAAGAACCTTTATTGGCTCTTGGTATCTTTAATACTTGGTTTGTTCAACAAAAGAAGCGACAAGAGGGCGGTAATGAAACAACAACTACTACTCAATCAAAGTCAAATGGGCCAAAAGGTGCATTTGGATTCTTTGTAAGTATGGATGAGCCACGAAACTTTAGCACATTTGCTATTGATAAGGCTATTGCTCAATATAAAAGAGACCCCGATACAACCTATATGGTTGGAATGGTTGCTATTGCAGTTAGAACAGAAGCAGGTTATCAATTATCAGCAACAGTTGATGGTGAAGAAAAGATTAAGAACATTTCTAAACTACCTTCAGTTGGTGTAGAGATTGATGATGGAAAGTGGGTTATCCCACTAAATACACAAAAGACTGTTTGGGATGGAAAGCCTAACTCAAACTTTGGTCGCCCAATTCCTGCGGATAATTGGTCAATGAATGGACATTTCATTGGTAATGTTGATGGTGGAGAAGTCCGACATTATTTGTTTAGAGCAAGAGGAAATACTGCTCAAACATTTAAGCCTGAATCATTCCGATTTATGCACATGAAGGTTATGAATGACGACCAAAAGGGTA
>TARA_R110001592_G_scaffold211976_2_pt1 | contig 47163 bp, 43 predicted proteins | sample TARA_R110001592 | Tara Oceans TARA_R110001592 (sample SAMEA4398387) | marine metagenome | biome: Polar Biome; feature: [SRF] surface water layer (ENVO:00010504); material: water (ENVO:00002006), including particulate matter (ENVO:01000060) such as... | depth 5 m | reverse complement strand
ATGTGTACCCGATACCTGAAGGTGAGATATTGCAAAGCCCTGATAGATTAACAAGCATCAATAATTTGGGAATATTCACAGTGCGTTCAGGCAATGCTATCGATAGTGTTTATTGGGATTTGAGCAACCTTGGTTTGTCAATAGACCAAAGCATCCAAAAACCTTATTACTATGAGTTTGCTCGAGATTCAGCAAGCTATCATCTTTCGGCTGAAATTGTAACCATACATGGTTGTAGAAATTGGCTAGAATACAATACCTTTTTGTACCTCGAAGAGACCGTATATGTTCCTTCAGCATTTTCTCCGAATAATGATGGAATCAATGATTTGTTCTCTGTGAGTATGAGCGGAGTAAGAGCAGAAGGTTTTGAAATATTGATTTTCGATCGTTGGGGTGAAGAATTGTATTCAACTACAGATTTGCAATTTGAATGGGATGGTGTTTACCGACAGCAAGATTTGAAAAGTGGGATGTATGTATGGCGAATGAAATATGTAAACATTCACGGCGTTTCAAAACAACTAGAAGGTAGAGTGTATCTATTAAGATGATTCCGTGAAAAAAATCCGCAATGCAATTTACCAAGGAGCAAATGGAAAAGAGGCTTTATACGATCTCTTAATTCCTGAAAATCCACATCTCTTACTAGTCTTTGTGCATGGATACAAAGGGTTTAAAGATTGGGGGAGTTTCCCTTTATGGGCAGAGTATTTTGCTCAATCGGGCATTGCGTTTTTATCTTTCAATTTTAGTCACAACGGTATTGGAATTTCTGAAGTCGATGTCCTTGATGACGAAAATGGGTTTTCAGAGAACAGATTTTCTTTCGAATTGTTGGACATAAAGGCTGTGTTTAATAAAATTGAAGCCGATGAAATTCTGAATTTATTGCCAATATCCATCATGGCTCATAGTCGAGGTGGAGGTGTCTCTCAAGTATTTGTTGCAGAAAACCCCGTTGTAAGAAACTTAATACTCATGGCATCCGTTTCCGATTTTTCGAAACGTTTTCCATGGGATGTAGAAATATGGAAGCGCGATGGTGTGGCCTATGTAACCAATGCTCGAACGGGTCAAAAACTTCCGCATAAGTATGCTTTCTATCAGGATTATTTGGATAATAATGATCGTTTCGATTTGGCTCAAGCAAGAACAAAAATTGCATGTCCAACATTTGTAGCTATTGGCGATTCTGACCCTGCAATTCCTTTATGGGAAGCAGAAAATATAGCGGCAGAAATTGCTCAATCTACTTTGAAAATTTATCCGGAAACCGATCATGTTTTTGGAGCAAAGCATCCTTACCTTGCGAAAGAATTACCACAAAAAGTAGAAGAATTGCTTTTTGATGTAAAACAATTCATTTCTAATTGATGCTTTGGGCACTTTTTTTCAATGCTTTTCTGGCTGCTAGTTTGTGGCCACTTGGAGTAGAACCACTTTATATTTATACCCTTCAAGAACATAATATTTGGTTGTGTTTATTGATTGCAGGAACTGGCAATAGTTTAGGCTCAATATTTACGTTTTGCATGGCTAGGTATTTTCCTGGTCGAGGCAAATTGATGGATAAATTGGGGGCTAAAAGCAAACATTTTCAAAAAGTTATGACCCGTGTCAATCAATATGGACATTATTCAGCCTTATTGTGTTGGTTGCCTGTGCTTGGCGATATCATTGCATTAGCGCTAGGATTCAGTAAGAGCAAAGCGTATTCAAGCTTTGTATTTATGTCTGTTGGGAAGTTTGCCCGTTTTGCGTTGATAAATGCGGTATATCTCAAAGTGATTTAGTTTCGGCTAGTTAGATGTTTTTATTTTCTTTGTGACGCAATCCAGATTTATGAAAAAGGTACTTATAGCAAATCGTGGCGAAATCGCTCTACGCATCATACGCTCAATAAAAGAAATGGGCATAAAAACCGTAGCTATATATAGCGATGCCGATAGAGAAATGCCGTTTGTTATGGCTGCAGATGAAGCTGTTAATGTTGGTCCAGCACCATCGGCCTTGTCTTATTTGAAAATGGACGTAATCATAGAGAAGGCTATAGAACTAGGTGTAGATGGTATACATCCAGGGTATGGTTTCCTATCTGAAAATGCTGAATTTGCTAGAAAATTAAAAAAGAATAATATCAAACTTATTGGTCCAAGTCCCGAATCTATGGAGGTTATGGGCGATAAGTTGGCAGCAAAAGAAGCTGTTTCTGGTTACGATATTCCGATGGTTCCTGGAAGCAAAGGAGCTATAGACGATAAAGAAGAGGCTTTAAGAGTTGCTACAGAAGTAGGGTATCCACTTTTGATAAAAGCTTCTGCAGGTGGTGGAGGTAAAGGTATGCGCTTGGTTGAGCATGCTGGTGAGTTGAACGAGCAAATGGATAGAGCAATCTCTGAAGCAATTTCAGCTTTCGGAGACGGTGCTGTTTTTATAGAGCGTTTTGTTACCAACCCACGCCATATTGAAATACAAGTATTAGCTGACGAACAAGGCAATACCGTTCATTTATTTGAACGCGAATGCAGCATACAACGTCGTCATCAAAAAGTTATTGAAGAAGCGCCATCATCAGTTCTTACACCTGAAGTAAGAGAAGCTATGGGTAAAGCAGCAGTGAAAGTTGCAAAAGCTTGTAATTATATTGGAGCTGGTACAGTAGAATTTTTAGTAGACGATAAATTGAATTTCTATTTCTTAGAAATGAATACGCGTTTGCAAGTTGAGCATCCTGTTACTGAGATGATTACAGGTTTGGACTTAGTGAAAGAGCAAGTGAAAATTGCCCGTGGTGAATCGCTTTCATTTTCTCAAGAAGACTTGAGTATCAATGGTCATGCCATTGAAGTACGTGTGTATGCTGAAGATCCAATGAACAATTTCTTACCTGATATAGGACGATTAGAACGCTACGTTATTCCAAAAGGTATTGGTGTACGAGTAGACGATGGGTATGAGGAAGGAATGGATATTCCTATTTACTACGATCCAATGATTGCCAAATTGGTATGTCATGGTAAAACCCGTGAAGAAGCTATTACACGAATGCTTAGAGCAATTAAAGCCTATCGAATAGCAGGTATTGAGACAACATTAAGTTTCTGTGCATTTGCTTTAGGTCATCCTTCGTTTGCTTCAGGTAAGTTTGATACCAATTTTGTGAAAGATCATTTCCGACCAGAATTGTTGAACGTTGAGAATAAGGAAGAAGCTGAAATAGCCTCAATTTTGGCTGTTGTTTTGCGCGAAGAAGCAAAAGAAAAAGCTGCTGGTATTGCTACTGCTGTTAACAGTAATTGGAAACAAAATAGATCGTAAAGATTCTATTGGCATCATTTTTGGTTAATTTTTAGCAACGATTAAAAACCATGCTAAAACTTATTCAATCAATCCTTTTTGTATTTATAGTAAATGGTCTTTTTGCGCAAAGCTTTGATGGTTCTGTTCAAAAAGACTCTACTTACTATTCTGCAACCCGAATGGGTGTAGATACAGTAGCGGTGGTTCAGCTCAAAGAGGTGGTAATTCCTAACGCTAAAAATAGACGTGCTTATTACAAAAAACTCAAAAAACTTACCAAAAACATCGTTAAGGTTTATCCGTACGCAAAACTAACTGGCGATATTCTAGACGAGTGTGAAGTAGAACTCGCAAAAATTGATAACGAAGCCACAAAAGCCGATTTTATGGACGAAGTGGAAGATGATTTGAAGGCCGAGTTTGAAGGTGAACTGAAAAAGTTAACCTATTCTCAGGGTCGATTGCTTATTAAACTCATCGACCGAGAAACGGGAGAAACGTCTTACGAATTGATTAAAAAATTGAAAGGTGGTTTTTCTGCCTTTATGTGGCAAGGTTTGGCTCGTTTATTTGGTAGCGATTTAAAATCAGAATTCGATGCAGCCGAAGAAGATTACATGATAGAACTCATCGTAAAGAAAATTGAGAATGGTGAGATAAAAGTGGCTAAACGCGAACGCAAAACCAGTATTTCATTGGCTTCTAGTTAGTAGATGTCGATGTTTTGTACTGTGTTGTCTATCAGTCGTTTTGGTACGGAATTGATGATGGAGTTTTTTAGGTGATGAATTAATTTCTGCTTTAAAAAAGTGTGTTTTACAGCAATTCCAACAGTTCTACCTGGCTGACGTTTATTGAAGTAACGAACGTTTTCCATTTGATCTTCATTGAAATAATACGTGCACATTTCTGGTATCAAAGTATACCCTTTGTGCAGTTCTACCATTCTAATCAATGTGTCTAAAGATCCACTTTCATAACTCAAATTTTTATCGAAAGTAAGATTGAGTGTTTCGCAGGCTTTTAAAGCTTGATTTCTCCAACAGTGTCCTTGGTTTAGCATCCAAATGTCTTTGCCTTCTAAATCTTCTGGTTCTAGTGTTTTTTTAGAAAGTAAACTATGACCTGGTGAGCAATACACCAACATTTTTTCCGAATAAATGGGAATTTCAGTAATGCCTGAAAATTGATTGGACAATGCTAAAATGCCTAGATCTATTTCGTCTCGCTCTAAACTTTTAACAATGTCTTCGGTTTTACGTTCTTCTATTTTGATGCTCAGTTTTGGGTCGTTAACTATTTCTGGTAAAAAGAAAGGAGTAAGATAAGGAGCAATGGTTGGGATGATGGCAATGCGTAATTCACCAGCCAATTCTCCTTTAAAGTCCAAAACCGCATCGGTTATTTTTTTTGAAACGGCGAGCAATTCTAATCCTTGCGACACTATAATTTCTCCAATTTCAGTCGTCAGCATTGGTTTTTTACTTCTATCAAAAATCAATATACCCAACTCTTCTTCTAGCTTTTGAATTTGCATAGACAAAGTCGGCTGCGTAACTCCGCATATTTTTGCCGCTGCAGAAAAGCTTTTTTGACGGTAAACGGCTACTAAATACTGAATTTGAGTAATAGTCATATTGATTTTTTTGGCAATAAAAGATGAATAAAGTTTGCAATAGTCAATCTTTAAGAGCAAGGTAAATTACTTTTAAATTATAATAGGTGTCTAGGGTTCTATTTTATGAAATTTTCTGTTCATCGCATGGATGTTATAGAACTTGAATTTATTTATCGACGTATCTTTAGACTCATGAATTGGAGCAAGAATGCAATAAGGAGTTTGTATCAAAAGTTATTTGTTCTGACGCTTATTCTTTGCAGTTTTGCAATGAAATCACAAGATTTGGTAGGAAGTACGGCATATAGTTTGGTGTTAAAAGGTTTGTTGAGTAAAAGTGTTCCTCATACGGGAGTTGCAAAATTGAGTGAATCGGATGTCAAAAAGTTTGTTTTTTTGGATGCAAGAGAGCTTAAAGAATACAATGTAAGCCATCTTCGAAATGCCCTTCATGTCGGTTACGATTCATTGGATTTATCACCTGTAGATTCCTTAGATAAAGCAACACCTATTATTGTGTATTGTAGTGTTGGTTATAGGAGTGAAAAGGTAACTGAGAAGCTTATTGCCAAAGGGTTTACCAACGTCAAAAACTTGTATGGAGGCTTATTTGAATGGGTCAATCAGGACGGCGAAATTGTGAATAATGAAAATGCAACGACCGACTCTGTTCATGGATTTAGTCCTGCATGGGGGTTTTGGTTGAAAAAAGGCAATAAAACGTATTAATTATGTGGGACTCGTTTGTAAATTATGCCAATTATCTTTGGTATGAGATAAGCCATCCTCAGTGGGGAAATTATTTTTATGGACTGCTTATTTTATCTGTACTAGTTTATTCTTTAGAGCTAATTGCTCCCTGGCGTGAAAAACAGAAAGCCATTAGGAAAGATTTTTGGCTCGACTTATTTTATGTAGTCTTCAATTTTTTTCTGTTCAATTTATTGGTAACAGAACCTGTTTCAGCTGTCCTTAGTTCTGGTGTTTCAAAAATTCAAGGTTTTTTAGGGTTAGAATCGTTTGCAATGATTTCAATTGGCAATATTCATCCTTGGCTGCAGATGTTGATTTTGTTCTTGTATGTTGATTTCATTCAATGGAATTTGCATCGATTACTGCATCGTTTCGATTGGTTATGGAATTTCCATAAAGTGCACCATTCAATTAAGGAAATGGGTTTTGCGGGGCACTTGCGATACCATTGGTTCGAAAATGTCTACTACAAAAGCTTGCAATACATTCCATTGGCACTGATAGGCGTTTCTGTAGAATCTTTATTTGTGGTGCATATGTTTACTGTTCTTGTGGGGCATTTAAACCACGCCAATTTAGGTTGGGGGTACGGAGTGTTCGGAAAAGTATTCAATAGTCCTAAAATGCATATTTGGCATCATGCTAAAGACCTACCGAATCGGTACGGAGTTAATTTTGGGTTGAGTTTAAGTGTGTGGGATTATTTGTTTAAAACAGCTTACATACCAAAGAGTGGAAAAGATATTGAGCTTGGTTTTAAAGGCGATGAATATTTTCCAGAAGACTTTTTGGGACAGGCCATTTATCCATTGAATAAAAGTGAGGATGAATAAAGCATGGCGTAAGCTGTTTGCTGAGTTGGATTTAATTTCTGAAATGGAAAAGTTGAAATCTGAGGCATATGCATCTGAGACGGTTTACCCTTCAGAAGAAAATGTATTTCGAGCTTTTGATTTTTTTGACCCTTCAGAAACGAAAGTTGTATTGATAGGACAGGACCCATATCATGGTGTAGGTCAAGCAAATGGATTGTCGTTTTCAGTAAAAAAAGATCAGAAAATTCCACCATCACTTCGGAACTTGTATAAAGAATTGCAAACAGATATGGCCTGTGGAATGCCTACTTCAGGCGAACTTGAGCCATGGGCAAAGCAGGGTGTACTTTTGCTTAATGCTGTATTAACTGTTGAAGAAGGTAAAGCAGGAAGTCATCAGAAATTAGGTTGGCAAGCTATCACAAAGACTATTTTAACACGGTTGTCTCAAAACGAAAATTTGGTGTTTATTTTGTTGGGAGCTTGGGCTCAAAAATTTGCAGAAGACATTGATTTTAGCGGACATAAAGTCATTAAAACCCATCATCCTTCACCATTGTCGGCACACCGTGGTTTTTTTGGCAGTAAAATATATTCCGAAAGCAATAAATACTTAATAGAAAATAATAAAACGCCTATACAATGGGCAATACATCAAAACAAACAATATGAACTTAATTTTTGAGACCTGGCCTTGGTATGTGTCGGGACCACTAATAGCATTTATAGCAGTTGCATTGCTCTATGGCGGAAAAGTATTTGGTTTTTCTTCCAATTTCAGACACATGTGTTCAGCACTTGGTGCAGGAAAAGTGAGTGATTTTTTCGATTACAATTGGAAAGAGAATAGTTGGAATTTGGTTTTTCTAGTAGGAACCATTTTAGGTGGAGTTATAGGGCATTATTTTTTAGGTCAAACTGACTCTATACCATTAAATCCAACAACTGCCGATCGTTTGGTTGAACTAGGAATAGGTGCCGATGGATTTGTTCCCGATTCCATTTTCGGAATGGAAGCATTGTTCAGCGTTAAAGGGTTTTTGATTCTTGCTGTCGGTGGTTTTCTAGTTGGTTTCGGTACACGATATGCTGGAGGGTGTACTTCAGGTCATGCTATATCAGGCTTAGCAAACTTACAATGGCGTTCATTATTAGCCGTTGTCGGTTTTTTTATAGGCGGATTAATCAGCACTCATTTTATTCTTCCACTTTTATTTTAAGTTCATGAAAAAGCATTTGTATTATTTGATTTTAGGAACCCTTTTTGGTATCATCTTATTGAAATCTGAAGTCGTTAGTTGGTTTAGAATCAACGAAATGTTTCAATTTGAATCGTTTCACATGTTCGGAATAATTGGCTCTGCAGTTGTGTGTTTGGCTATAGCTATTGCCATGATTAAAAAAGTAGGTGCTAAAACCGTAAAAGGCAAGCCAATTAAGGTGAAAGCAAAATCTGGAGGTTGGAAGCCGTTGATAATAGGCGGAACGTTATTTGGTTTAGGATGGGCAATTACCGGAGCTTGCCCAGGGCCAATGTTTGTATTGTTAGGAAAAGGGGTTTATAGCATTGGTGTGGTTATACTATTCGCTATGTTCGGAACCTTTGTGTTTGGTTTATTGAAGCCTCATTTGCCTAAGTAATTCCTCCGACATTTTATCGGGAGTGGGATAATCGGGAAATGGGAGTTGAATAACTTGAAAGCCACAAGACCTTAAATGATCGATTTCAACCATTTCAGCATGGTACGATTCGCCATGATCGTGTTCTTTTTCAGTGATGATGATGGCCGTTCGGGAATGTGTTAAGTGAAAATCCACTAAAATACCTTGAAGAACGATTTCGCTTTCGAACTCTATTTTGTTGTTATTCAAGGTGTTGCGAAGCGCTGAAAAATAATTTTTTAATTTCTCCAAAACTTAGGTGTTTTTATGGTGCAACGAATGTAAACTTTTCTATATTTGCACCCACATTTTAACAGGATCGGGGTGTGGCGCAGCTGGTAGCGCACCTGGTTTGGGACCAGGGGGTCGCTGGTTCGAGCCCAGTCACCCCGACAAAATGATAAAAAAGGAGTTTTCGGACTCCTTTTTTTATGTCTTATCTTTAGGTAGATGTCATTTTATACCTACATATTGCAATCAGAAAAAACAGGTAGGATGTATATCGGTCAGACCAATAATTTGGAAGATCGTTTGCATCGACATAATTCAAATCATAATATTTCTACAAAGAATAGAGGGCCATGGAAGCTGATGCATTTTGTTGAATTTGAAACAAGGATTGAGGCTGTTCAACTTGAGCGCCAATTAAAAAGTTGGAAAAGCTCTAAAAAGGTTTTGGTATGGATAGAAAAATGAATAGCGCATCCCGATGAAGTCGGGAGGGTCGCTGGTTCGAGCCCCGTTGAAAATGCCGATGATTTTTGATTATTTCGGTATCACCCCGACAAAATGATAAAAAGGAGTTTTCGGACTCCTTTTTTTATGTCTTATATTTTCCTTATTTCTTCGATAATTATCATCAGACCGAGCGTTTCGTTGTTATATTTACCTGCATTAAAAAATGAACTATTTAAATTTTTATGAAGGATAAAAGCTTGGAATTTTTCGAATCATATTGGCCAATTATTGAAACATATGCTGTCAAGGTCTTATTGGCTTTGGTGTTTTTGTTCATCGCATTACGCATTGTAAAAGCAATTAGTAAGAAGATAGAAAGCATTTTACTTTCAAGAATAAGCAATATCGGAATTGCGAAATTTTTGAATTCTGTAATAGGTGGCTTGTTGAAGCTTTTGATCATTTTAACAACACTCAATATTTTGGGAGTAGAGATGACAACGTTTGCCGCTGTATTGGCGTCAATTGGCCTCGCTATAGGGTTGGCTTTATCCGGTACATTGCAAAACTTTGCTGGTGGTGTTGTTATTCTTCTTTTGAAGCCATTTAAGGTTGGAGATTTTGTAGAAGCAGCTGGCTATTTAGGAGTAGTTGATGAAATCAGTATTTTTAGTACTTACCTTAAAACGGGGGACAATAAGCGAGTGGTTTTACCAAATTCAAGCATTAGTAATTCGTCGTTGATCAACTATTCTACTCACCCTACAAGACGTGTCGACTTTACTATTGGTATTGATTATGGTGACGATATAAAAACGGCTAAAAACTTGTTGTTAGAAATTGCAAAGAACGATTCTAGAACACTAAGCGATCAACCGATACAATGCATGCTGGGTGAACTAGGTGATTCTTCAGTGAACATTTTGCTTCGAGCATGGGTTGATAGTAGTGATTATTGGCCGTACTATTGGGAAAACTTAGAAAAAATTAAATATGCTTTTGATGAAAAAGGCATTTCATTCCCTTATCCACAACAAGATGTACATATTATCAAAAACGATGATCAATAAACTTGGGGTACTACTCATAGCGCTTTTAAGTTTTACTGTAAGTTGGGCACAGTTTCCATTGGTGTATGGTGGCGACACTATAATGCTTGTAGGCGGAGATGATGCGCTTAGTTCAGAAAATAGAAGTGTGGTATTCAATTTTCGTATTTCAAGAGCATTGGCCGAAGGTGAATTGCCAAGCGATGAAATAGAATTAAAGCACTTGGCGAATAATGAAATAGAGGTTAATCTACTTGGTTCATTGTTGATGGTAATTGACGCTAACGATTCAATAGCAAATGGTGATGCTACTGATGTGTTGGCTGTTCGATTGAGAAATGCTTTGGCAATGCCTCCATCCAAAACCATAATTGCTGAAGAGTTGAGTCAAAAAAGTGCCGTGAAATTGATACTGCAATCGGTGGTATTCTTGGGCGCTATATTGATGTGTGTATTGATTTACCTCTTCTTTACTAAGCTCTATCACTGGGCGCGTAAAAGATATCTTCTGCCAGGAGGAAAAGGTAATTTACGAGGGTTGAAGTTGAAGAATTTTGAAGTAATGAGTTTGGAGAAACAATACTTTGTATTCGATATTTTGTTCAAAGCATTGCGCATAATTCTCACGGTCATTTTCATCTATCTAACTATTCCTATTGCCTTTGCCATTTTTCCAGAGACCAGTCATTTATCTGGTCAATTATTTTCTTACCTGTTACGACCTTTAGGAAAGCTAGGAGGAAGTTTACTAGAGTTCATACCGGAATTGGTAAACATCGCCTTGGTGTTGCTTATTGTAAGTTATGTATTGAGGTTTGTGAGGTACTTGGCAGGGGAAATTAGCGAAGGAAAGTTAACGGTTAATAATTTTAGACCTGAGTGGGCTAAACCAACTTTTCAGTTGATTAGAGTACTCATTATCATTATTGCGGTACTGATATTGTTGCCCATATTTGCCTTCGCACAAAGCACATTATTCCTAGGCTTTTTAGCTTTTTTAGGCTTTGCATTAGCCTTAGGATCCGGAACATCGGTAGCCAACTTTATTGCGGGTATTCAAATAGCATTCATGCGACCGTACAATGTAGGTGACTATATAAAAGTAGGGGATACATCAGGAGAAGTGATGGATAGCAATTTGATTGTAACAAAATTAAAAACTAGGTACAATGAAATAGTGTCGATACCGAATGTGGAGATGTTGAAATTTCATACAGTCAATTACAGTGCTTCAAACAAAGAGCTTGGTTTGATTGTTTATAATACAGTTCAAGTTTCAACTGATCAGGACATTGATGAAGTAACTAAGTTTTTGGTAGAAGCGGCTTTAACGACAAAAGGGGTGATGGAAAACCCTCGTCCATTTGTGATAAAACGGAAAATGGTTGACGGAAAAGTTGAATTACAGGTGAATGCATATGTGCAAGAAGCCGATAAATTGTATCGAATAAAGTCGGCGATGTTGGACAATATTATGGTGCAAGCAAAATTTAAAGGAGTTACTTTTAAGTAAGGGTTGCAATTGAATTGAGAAGTGCTATATTTGCACCCCGATTTTGAGCTTAAACGCTCAGGATTGAACCAAAATAATGGTGGCATAGCTCAGCTGGATAGAGCACCTGCCTTCTAAGCAGGCGGTCCTAGGTTCGAATCCTAGTGCCATCACCATAAAAAAAGCCTCGCAGAAATGTGAGGCTTTTTTTATAACTACTGATTTCTTATAAATAGTAGTTCATATGTTAGTTAAGGGTGTTTTTGATGCCTCATTTTAAAAGTAAAGCTGCATGAACTTAAAACTATTCAGGTAATACCAGTAAAGGAATATTGCATAATAGCGCCATTTCTTTGGTGTTGCTATTGTTCAACAGTTTGTCCAATAAGTTGTGTCGGCGAGCTGTCATAATCAATACATCTATATTTTCTGTTTCTATAAATTTATTGATAGCGTTGCTGATTGTATCATCGGCTAATGAGTTGAAAACAGGTTTGAATTCAGACAGTTTGTTGAGCAATTCATTTCTTACTTCAATTTCTACATCTGAATGCGGTTTGTTTTGCTTTTGTACTGTAGCAACATGAAATTTTGAGCAAACCGATTTGAAAGCATTTTTTATCCATTCCAATTGCTCTTCGTTATGAGCTGATAGTGGGGATAAATCGCTAGCATATGCTAAACTTAATTTTTTAGACAACTTGTAATCGCTTGGAATGATCATCACAGGATAAGTGTGATTGCTGATCAAACCTCTGTGGTTGTTTAAAAATTTATGATGCCAATCTGTTTTAGGTTCAGTACTCATCATTACCAAATCAATGTTGAGTTTTTTAACCAATGCATCTATACTGACTCTAAAGTCACCATAATGAGAAATTGAAGAGCAGTTATTCTCTTGTACAGGATAAGTTTCTTTTATCCACTCCATCTCCTTTTTGAGACCGTCGAGAGAATCTTTATGCAAGATATCTTTGATGTTAATGAGCATACCCGAAGCTGCTTGAGGCTCATAATAGGTATTTACCAAAGTGTATTTCACGTTTTCTGATCCAAAAAGATGAAATGCAGATGAAATAGCTGTTTTTGTTTTTGGCGAAAAGTCTATTGGAATAAGAATGTTGATCATAACCTTGGTTTTAATTCGTGATGAATGATGAATTAAAATTAGGCTGAAATGGTCCCTTTATCTATGATATAAGTGTGTTCTAATGAATGATATTGGTCAGTTTTTGATCATATCAATCCCTGAAGATATTTTATTCAGTAGCCCTTGATTCGTAATGGTAATCAACTGTCCTTCGGTTTCAATTATGGCGTCTTTCTTGAATTCTGACAAAGTTCTAATAAGCGATTCTTTTGCTGTACCTACCATGCTGGCTAAGTCGTCTCTCGATACTTTTATTTGTGTAAAAGCATCGCCACCCATTTTTTGTTGTAGAGTAAGTAGAGCGTTAGCAACACGTTCTCTAACAGGCGTGTAGGCTAATTGAAGCAGTTTTTTCTCTCGCTCTAAAACATTGCCTGCCAGTAGTTTTATGAACTGAATCATCACATCGCGGTTAGAATCGATAAGGGAAATGAAGTCTTGCTGCGGAATGATGGCTACTTCTGTGTCTTCCATGGCAATGGCCGACTCCATATAATCTGTACCTGCCAATAAACTCATATACCCTATAAAACACCCTGGAGTGTAAATGTCATTGACAAATTCTTTCCCGTATTCATCCGTTTTCACACATTTTACTTGCCCGCTCTTTATATAAATTAGGTAGTTGGCATGATCGAATTCATGAAAAATAACGTCTTTCTTTCTGTATGTCTTTTCTTTCTTGTTGTTGGGTAAATCGGCTAAGGCACTTTGAGTAGATGCATTTGAAACGAAATCGGCAAATCCATTGATATCGGAGCTGTATTCTTTTTGTAGTGCTTTTGTTTTTTTTAGCCTAGCTTCAATGGTTTCTAGCAATTCCGATTCATCGAAGGGTTTTGTGATGTAATCATCAGCGCCTAAATTCATGCCTTTTCTTACATCGGTTCTATCGGCTTTAGCAGTTAGAAAGACAAAAGGAATGGCACAAGTTTCTGGATTTTTGGATAAAATTCTAAGTACACCATATCCATCCAATTCAGGCATCATCACGTCGCAGATGATCAAATCAGGGATGTGTTTTTTTGCCTGTTCTACGCCTTGTTTACCATTTTTAGCGGTAAATACTTCATAGTCAGCAAGCATTAGAATTTCTTCGGTAGTTTCTAATACATCGATGTTGTCTTCTATTAACAATATGCGTGTTGCCATGTTATTGCGCTTGTTTTATGTTGGGTATAGTAAGGCGGAATATACTTCCTTTTCCGTATTCGCTAGTAAATGCAATGCTTCCTTTAAGCAATTCCACGTATTTTTTTACAATGCTCAACCCTAAGCCTGTTCCTTGTATGTTGGTTGCATTTTTGGCTCTGAAAAAACGTTCGAATAATTGTGCTTGCTCATCTTCTGGTATGCCAATACCCTGATCTTGAATTTCAATTTCAAAAATTGATTCCTCAACATTGACACGTATGTCGATATTCTTCTCTTCAGGAGAGTATTTTATAGCATTGGTGATGAGGTTGTAGAGGATGTTTTTTAAAAGTTTTTTATCTGTCCACACGGCATTGTTACCATTCTGATGATAGAGTATATTTTGGCCAGCTTTGGTCTGTAAATTCATTTCTTCTACCAAATCTTGCATCCAATCTTGCAGTATGAAGTCGCTAGGTGAAATAGAAATTTTACCGGCCTCAAGTTTTTCAATCGATAAGAAGTCTTCGAGCAAATTGGTGAGCTGTCTTACAGAGTTTTTTATCCGCCCAATTTGTTTTTCTTGTCGCTCCTCAAAATCACTGTTTTGAGCGTACTTGGTCATTAAGTTGGCTGACGATAAAACTGTTGTTAGTGGAGTTCTAAATTCATGGGAAGCCATCGATACAAAACGTGATTTTAATTCGTTCAGTTCTCGCTCTTTGTCTAGAGCTTTGATCATTTCTAGTTCGGCATTCTTTTGTTTGGTAATGTTTTGTTCTACCACCAGTACTTGACTTATGGTGTCGTCAACTTCTTTTAGTCCAACAGCACAGATGTTGTAAACTCCTTTTTCAGTTTCTAACTCGAAGCTTGTGTCTATACCATCTAATGCTTGTGTTAAATGTTTTTTGATGGTTGTTTTGTAGTCCGGATTTAACCTTTCCAAATAACTGGTGCCAACCAACGTCTCATTGGTAATACCATTTTTATATAGCTCTTGTCCTTCAACAAAAACATAGTTTAGTTGAGAATCTAAAACGTTGATAACCCCATTGGGGAAGTTGCGGGCTATCATTCTATACAGCATTTGACTTTTTTCTAATGCCTTGGTTCGTTGATTCACTCGGTATTCTAAATCAGCGTTGAGTTGAGCTAGTTTATGTTCTGCTAGTTTTTGCTGTGTAATGTCTTCACCAGAACCTAGTATGCCATTGATGTTGCCATCGTCATCTGTTACGGTTACAAAATTCCATGAAATGATGCGCTCTTCCTGTAAACCATTTATGACAATGCCTTCAAATTTTCCTCGTTGTTTTTTTTCTAAAAAGGGTAGAAGGAAGTTTTTAAATTCCGTTTGATGTTCTGTAGGTGTGAATTGTTTTAACCAATTGTGTTGCAATACTTCAGAAGAAGTCATTCCCAAAATGGCAGCCCCTTTTTGATTGATGAGTTTTACGCTGAAATCGTTGTCTAAAATTAAGAACATCGTACCGGCAATGTCTAGATACATCTGCTCAGTTTCTTTTTCCTTTTGCAGTTGTTTTAAAATATCGACTCTTTTACTGATGTCGGATATCAGAGCCATTACCATTTGAGCGTTTTTCACCTCAAAATGGTTCAACGATATTTCGATAGGGAAAGTAGAACCATCCTTGCACTGACCAAGGAGATTCAGGCCTTGACCCATTGTGCGTTTGGATGGTTTTTGGTGGTATTTATTGCGTTGACCAACATGGCCTCCGCGCAAATGTGAAGGAACTAATACCTCAACGGCTTGTCCTACCAATTCTTCTTTGCTGTACCCGAAAAGCTCTTCTACTCTTGGATTGATGGTTTGGATAATTCCCTTACTATCGGTAATTAAAAGGCCTTCGGTTGCTGTTTCAAACAACACTTTACTTATTTCCTGAATTTTCAATGTTGCTGACGGATTTATGAGCTAAATGAGCTTCATTGTTTTGCGTCAAGAAATGTAAGAAAAAGGAAATATATCGATGCAATTAACAGCCAACCAAACCGAATGAAATAACCAGTTCTTGGTCTACCTTTTCACCTTTGTCGTTTTCGGCTGGTTGCCATTTGCCTGGCAGTTGAAGCAATAGATTTTCCATAGTGCTGTCAATTTTTTTGTATCCGGAGTGGTTGTCCAATCGAATATTGGAAATATCGCCTGTTTTTGTAATAGTGAAATAGAGTTTGGCAGGTCTCAGCTTTTTTTCATCTAAGTTCAGTGTGTTTGCTTTGTTTCCTGCAGTAAAATAATCTATCAGGACAGATTCACCAGGCAAATATTGAGCTTGTTTGTGTGGAACAACTGTATAGTGAGGACCAAAATGCAAGTCAGACATGTTGCCTGTATATGGGTCTTTGCCATAGTAATCGCCTCTAACAGTAAAGCTTGTAGAATAATCAGAAGATTGAATAAGTTGCTGTTGTTCGTTTGTTAACTCTGCTGTAGTTCCATGTGCTCTGGTGTTCGTCTGTCTTTCATTCAATATGATGATGACACTTACGTTATCGAATTTTTTAACCTGGCTAGCTTCATCTTCTGTAATGAAATCGTACATCGATTTGTATTTTTTCAATTCGGATTTTAAAATGGGGTGGAAGCGAGGTCCGATGCCATAAAAGAAGTTGGAATATTGAGCACTTTCGGCTTTGGATGTTTCATCTGAATGAGGATGGCATTCTCCTGTTTTTGGTGTCCAGTTCATAAAACCAAAAGCCATAAGACTAACACTGGTTAGTGTTGCACATAGTAATAGAATGTTCTTTTTCATGTTGTTTTGTTTCTTTCAAATGTATTGTGCACTAGCGCTATAGGTGCTTTTTGAATTGTAAAATGATGTAAGCGAATTGTAAAAAGTGATAGGCAATTTTGAAAACACGATGGATGGGAGTGGCATATAACAATGAAAGAACTGACTTTTGTCACTGACAGCGAGACGTTCACGCTCTACATTTGAATCATGAATTGTTACCACTGTGGCGATGTTTGTTCTGTTGTAGATATCCAATTGGACGATCACCATTTTTGTTGTTTGGGCTGTAAAACGGTATATGAAATACTGCAAGACAACGAATTGGGTAACTACTATTCATTAGAACAAAGCCCAGGTTCTAAGGCAATTAATAGCGAACAGTTTTCTTTTCTAGACGACGAAGAATTCAAACAAGAATTTGTGTTGTTTGAAGACGATGAAACTTCTAAAGTATGTTTTGTACTACCGCAAATACATTGCAGTTCTTGTATTTGGCTTTTGGAACACTTGGGTAGACTGCACAAAGGCATTCAGGCTGTAGAGGTTCAGTTTTCGGCCAAAAAAGCGACCATTGCATTTAATAATAAAGCCATTTCATTGTCAGAGTTGGCATCGTTGCTGAATAGCATAGGGTATCTGCCCGATTTTAAACCATCAAAATCGTTTACTCCTAAAAAAGGATTAGAAAATAAACGATTGTTATTTCAAATAGGCATAGCTGGGTTTTGCTTTGGTAATATCATGTTGTTGTCATTTCCTGAATATTTGGGGATTTCGGATAGTTTTTCCTCATTTAGTTCCTTCTTCGGTTGGATATCGTTGGTATTGAGCTTGCCAGTCATGTTTTATGCCGGTATCGACTATCTAAAGAATGCGCTTTTAGGCATTAAACAGCACTACATCAATATGGATGTGCCTATTGCTTTGGGTATGCTCACCCTTTTTGTACGAAGTGGATATGAAGTGGTTACACAAAGTGGAGCAGGTTATTTTGATTCGCTTACAGGCCTTGTTTTGTTTTTACTTATTGGTAAATGGTTTCAACAAAAAACCTATCAAACATTGTCGTTCGAACGAGATTATACATCGTATTTTCCCATTTCAGTATCCGTTGTAAATGACGAAAAAGTAACGTCAGTTTCCTTATCTAAATTGGATGTAGGCGATGTCATCTTGATTCGAAATGGGGAATTGATTCCTACCGATAGCAAGTTGCTTTCAGACCAAGCCGTGATAGATTATAGTTTCGTTACGGGCGAATCGAAGCCTGTAATAAAGCATAAAGGCGACTTAATATATGCTGGTGGAAAGCAAATGGGAACGAGCATAAAAATGGAAGCTCTAAAGCCTGTAAACAATAGCTATTTGACAAAACTATGGAACCAGGAAGTGTTTCAAAAAAACGATGATGGCACCGATTTGCATCAGTTAAGCAATAAGGTAAGTAAGTATTTTACCATTGTTGTTTTAAGCATTACACTCGTTACCGCTTTGTACTGGTATTTTGTTGATGTCGATAAGTTGTGGAATGCAACTACCGCAGTATTAATTATAGCTTGTCCATGCGCTTTAGCTTTGAGTGTGCCGTTTACTCAAGGTAATCTCATTCGCTTGTTGGGCAAATCGGGGGTGTACCTTAAAAACACTCAGGTTCTTGAAAAATTGGCTGCTATTACTTCGCTTGTATTGGATAAAACAGGAACGATAACGCATAAAAATTCTATTCAAATAAATTATCAAGGAGAGCCTTTTAGCGAACATGAATTGGTTTTGGTAAAAAGTGCTGTAAACCATTCTCTTCATCCATTAAGTGTGGCGATAAGAAATTATTTTCAAGATGTTCCTTCAACTGATTTCGACGATTATAGTGAAGTTCCTGGAAGAGGTATTTGCGCAGAAGTCGGTTCACATTCCATTAAATTAGGTTCTGCCGAATTTCTAGGAAAAACGATTACAGCCAATAATTTATCGGTAGTTCATGTTGAAATTGACGGCGCATACAAGGGGTATTTTAATCTGCAGCAATTCTATAGAGAAGGATTAAAAAGTAGTATTTCGGAGTTGATACAACATGTAAAAGTTGCGCTTCTTTCTGGCGATAATGACCAACAAAAAGACACCATTGCAGCATTGGGCATAACCGAAGCTCATTTCAATCAATCGCCATTCGACAAACTAGATTACATACGAAACCAACAATTAGATGGAGAAACAGTAGCCATGGTTGGTGATGGTTTGAACGATGCGGGAGCATTAAAACAAAGCGATGTCGGTATAGCTATTTCGGATCAAGTTCATCAGTTTTCTCCTGCTTGCGATGTTATATTGAATGCAGAAAAATTTTCTAAAATAGACACGATTCTATCGGTTGGTAGGAAATCAAATGCCATAATATATGCCAGTTTTGCATTGTCTTTCGCGTACAATATTGTGGGGATGAGTTATGCAGTGCAAGGCTCTTTGTCACCAGTAATAGCTGCTATTCTTATGCCACTAAGTTCTATCAGTATTGTGGTGTTTACATCGGTGCTTACTCGCTGGGTTTGCCGCAAGATTTAAAAACTGACAATTATCAGTTTCTACAATGACGAAGGTATTTTCAATTCGACTGGGGTATAGTCACTTTTGTTTCATGAACATTATATACCTCCTTATTATGGTCAGTTTAGTTCTCGGGATCATTTTTTTGATGGCCTTCTTATGGTCTATCAAAACAGGTCAGTATGATGATGACTATAGTCCTTCAGTACGCATTTTATACGACGATGCTCCACTATCACCAGTGGCAATTCAATCAGAAGAAAAAACGAAACAATCTAATATCTAATAGATGGAACTGGAACAATTTTCATACGACAACAGCTCGGTAAAAAAGTTTGTAATTGCCACCATGATCTGGGGGTTAATAGGCATGTCCGTCGGACTGTTGGCTGCTAGCCAATTGGTTTGGCCAGATCTGAATTTGACATCTTGGTTAACCTTTGGGCGTATACGACCATTGCATACCAATGCCGTGATTTTTGCCTTTGTAGGTAACGGAATATTTGCGGGTGTATATTATTCCCTTCAGCGTTTGTTGAAAACACGAATGTGGAGTGACAAATTGAGTAACATCAATTTCTGGGGATGGCAAATAATTATTTTGTCGGCTGTAATAACCTTGCCTCTAGGCTACACTTCAGGTAAAGAATATGCCGAATTGGAATGGCCAATTGATATTGCCATAACCGTTTTGTGGGTAGTATTTGGGGTTAATATGATGGCTACTATTCTAAAAAGAAGAGTAAGACATTTGTATGTTGCCATTTGGTTTTACATAGCCACTTTTGTTACAGTTGCAGTATTGCACATTGTCAATTCATTTGAATTGCCCGTTCATTTCATGAAAAGTTATTCATGGTATGCAGGAGTTCAAGATGCATTGGTTCAATGGTGGTATGGGCACAATGCAGTTGCCTTTTTCCTAACAACTCCTTACCTGGGTTTGATGTATTACTTCATCCCGAAAGCAGCTAACAGACCAGTATATTCTTACCGATTATCCATCATTCACTTTTGGGCGCTAATCTTCATTTATATCTGGGCAGGACCACACCATTTGTTGTACACAGCATTGCCAGACTGGGCTCAATCTCTAGGGGTTGTATTTTCTATTATGCTTTTGGCTCCTTCTTGGGGAGGAATGTTGAATGGATTGTTGACTTTAAGAGGTGCTTGGGATAAAGTACGTGAAAACGTAGTGTTGAAATTCATGGTTGTAGCCGTTACATGTTACGGTATGTCAACATTCGAAGGACCAATGATGTCGTTGAAATCAGTCAACATCATTTCTCATTTTACCGATTGGACCATTGCTCACGTGCACATAGGTGGACTAGGATGGAACGGGATGCTAACCTTCGGTATGATGTATTGGTTGATTCCGGAGATGTACAAACGCAAATTGTACTCTCAAAAATTAGCTAACATCCACTTCTGGATTGCAACATTGGGTATACTTATTTATGCTATTCCATTGTACTGGGCTGGATTCATGCAAGGTTTGATGTGGCAAGATTTCAATCCAGATGGAACACTTGTAAACAAAGATTTCTTAGAAACGGTAACACAAATGAGACCGTACTACTTCATGAGAACTATAGGCGGTACACTGTACATAACTGGTGCCATTCTAATGACTTACAACTTAGTAAAAACCATGCGCTTGGGTACGTTTGAAGCCAATCAACCAGCTGAAGCACCTGCTTTAGAGAAAAAAGCGGTAAAACACAAAGGCGATTATTGGCACCGAGCAATTGAAAGAAAGCCAATGAGAATGTTGGTTTTGAGTTTGATTGTCATCCTTATAGGAGGTATGGTAGAAATTATTCCAACCTTCTTAGTTAGTTCTAATGTACCGACAATAGAAAGTGTGAAACCGTATACTCCGTTAGAGTTAGAAGGACGCGACTTGTATATACGAGAAGGGTGTTACAACTGCCATTCTCAAATGGTTCGACCACTTCGTTTTGAAACCGCTCGATACGGAGAATATTCAAAAGCAGGGGAATTTGTTTACGATCATCCATTCCAATGGGGATCAAAACGTACCGGGCCAGATTTGCATAGAGAAGGACGGGGGAACAAACAAAACCGTCCAGATTCATGGCATTACCTCCACATGTTGGAACCACAAAGTATTTCTCCAGGATCTATAATGCCAGCTTATCCATGGTTGATAGACGATGATTTGAATACTGATTACACAGCAAGAAAGATAAGTGCTATGCGCACCCTTGGAGTGCCTTATGAAGAAGGAATGGAAGAAAAGGTAATTGGACAAATGGAAATACAGGCCAAAGAAATTGCAACCAGTATTGCCAAAGACTTACAGATGGGAACCAATAGCGAAAAGCAAATTGAAAAATTGAAAAAGAAAGAAATCGTTGCACTGATAGCATATCTGCAACGACTAGGATCTGATATCAATAACACAGAAAAAGAAACCAACTAATACACAAAACCATGCTAAGATTTATAAAACAACACATGACATCGATTGATGGTATAGAGCTTTTTCCAATGATATCCCTAGGCATATTTACACTTTTTTTTGCAGGGCTATTGGTATGGGTCTTCAGCGCTAAAAAGAAAGATATAGATGAGGTAGCCAATTACCCATTGTCTTAACAACCAATAAAATAACCACCAATGAGTAACGAATTAATTTTCTGGGTACTGGTAGTCGTTGCACTGATTCAGTTGTTAACCATAAGCGCAACGAGTAACGCGATAAAAACCATTTTAAAAACCAAAATGTTTAGAGATAAGCTGAATATTTTGGAAGAAAAACTGGACAAAAAGAAGAACAAAAAACCATTAACCATCATTGCTATAGGGTTGATGATTCCTGCATTGGCAAGTGCTGCAGAAGGGCGCTTAGATTCTTCGCTTGGATTTGAGATTACAAAAAACACTTTGTATGCCGTAGCGACCATTAACGGTATATTGTTGTTGTTGCAGTGGTATCTCAATGTGTTGTTCAAAAACATGTTCCATATCGACCAATTAGAGGAAGATGTGTTGCGTGAAAAAGCCTTGAAAAAGAAAAGTAAGGTGAACATCATGCGATTGCTTACTGATGCCGTTCCATTGGAAGAAGAGGCTTCTGTAGAAACCGATCACGAATACGATGGCATTAGAGAGTTGGACAACAATTTACCGCCTTGGTGGAAGTATGGTTTTTATCTAAGTATCGTTGTTGCCATTCTTTATTTTTTCAATTACCATGTTTTCAAAATAAGTGACTTACCAGAAGAGGCTTATAAGAAAGAGATGATAGCTGCCGATAAGTCGGTACAAGAATACTTAAAGTCGCAAGCATTGAATGTTGATGAAAACTCAGTAGTGTATAAAAGCGACCCCGCTGTATTGAAATCAGGAAAGTCCACTTTTATGCAATACTGTAAAGTATGCCACGGTGCAGAAGGACAAGGCTTGGTTGGCCCCAATTTCACAGACAACTACTGGTTGTATGGAGGCAGTATGAAAGACATTTTTAAGACAGTGAAGTACGGTGCTAAAAACGGTATGAAAAGCTGGAAAGATGAATTGAATCCTGTTCAAATGCAAGCTGTAGCATCGTTCATAAAATCATTAAAAGGAACTCAACCAGCAAATCCTAAAGAGCCACAAGGAGATTTGTATGAAGAAAAAGAATTGGCCGTAACCGATAGCACATTGGTTGCTCAATAACCATTATACCTAATAACCATTGGAACAAAATACAACATACAGAGATAGTGTAGCCACCATTGATGAACAAGGAAAACGCCGATGGATTTTTCCTAAAAAACCATTTGGTAAGTTTTACGATAGGCGCAAGGCTCTAAGCTATTTTTTGTTGTTGATTTTGTTTGCAACTCCATATCTCAAAATTGGTGGTCAGCCGGTATTGATGCTCAATATTCTGGAGCGTAAGTTTGTGATTTTCGGTCAGATATTTTGGCCGCAAGACCTGCATCTGTTTGCGCTTACGATGTTGGTTTTTATACTGTTTATCATAATATTTACCATAGTTTTTGGTAGAATGTTTTGTGGATGGGTCTGCCCTCAAACCATATTCATGGAAATGGTTTTTAGACGTATAGAATATGCTATAGAAGGCGATTGGTCACAGCAGAAAAGATTGGCTAACATGCCTTGGACCCGAGAAAAACTACTGAAAAAAGGGGCTAAGAACTTGGTGTTTTGGTTTATTTCTTTCCTAATTGCTAACACATTTTTAAGTTACATTATTGGTTATGAAGCCTTGTGGGATATCATTTTGGATGCACCACAAAATCACGTAGGGGGGTTGATCTCGCTCGTTATTTTTACGTCAGTTTTTTATCTAGTTTTTTCAAAATTTAGAGAGCAAGTATGTACTGTCGTTTGCCCTTACGGAAGATTGCAAGATGTATTGTTGGATAAGGACTCATTGGTTGTTATTTATGATAAACTAAGAGGCGAGAAGCGGGGTAAAATTGCCAAAGGCGAAAATAGAGAAGAGGCTAACAAAGGCGATTGTATAGACTGCAACCAGTGCGTAAATGTATGTCCAACAGGCATCGATATCCGAAATGGAACTCAGCTAGAATGTGTGAATTGTACTGCTTGTATGGATGCGTGCGATTTTATGATGGAAAAAGTGAATCTTCCTAAAAATCTTATTCGTTACGATTCTATCAATGGCATAGAAAACAATGAGGGGTTTAAAATCACTACTCGTGTTAAGGCTTATATAGTTGTATTGATGGTATTACTTACCATTCTTATTTCAATGTTGTTTACACGGTCCGAGTTTGAAACTACCGTGTTGCGTACACGAGGCACCATTTTTCAAGAAGTGTCCGAGGGGGTTTATAGCAACATTTATGATGTATCGGTATTGAATAAAACCAACAACGATTTGGACGTTGAACTAAGGGTGTTGGAAGGCAATGCAGAAGTGAAAATGATTGGTGACAATTTAATTCTCAAAGCACAGTCCGAAACTCAAGGCAAGTTTATGCTGCTCATCAAGGAGGAAGATTTTACAAACAGAAAAATGAACCTGGTGTTGGGTGTTTATTCCAACGATGAATTGATTGAAAAAGTGGAAACAACCTTTATAACACCAACACTATAGCTATGAATTGGGGAAATGGAATTGCAATTTTTATCGCGGCATTTATGGTCTTTATATTGTCTATGGTTTACAGGGCAAGCCAAACCGATACCGATTTGCATTCAGTAGATTATTATGAACAAGAAATAGATTATCAAACCAAAATTGATGCCTTATCGAAGGGTAATAAACTAGCAGGCGCTATTGCTTTGAATATTTTACCCGATGCTATTGAGTGGTACATGCCCGATACATTGGATCAGAATTATGAAGGTGAAATCCGATTTTATAGACCCGATAATGCTTTGTTGGACAAAACCATCGCTTTGAAACTCAATACAGAAGGAAAGCAGCAAGCTAATCTAAGCGATTTTGTACAAGGAGAGTATAGTGTAGCCTTTGTTTGGCAAAGTAAAGGCAGTACTTATCGAGTGGATAAAAACATTTATATCCCATAGTTATGAATACAATATTATGGAGTGCTGTTGTTATGGGGTTGGTAAGTAATTTCCATTGCATAGGAATGTGCGGTCCAATAGCTTTGGCTTTGCCTGTACACAACCGCTCTACGGGATCAAAAATTGCCGGAATTGTTATTTACAACTTAGGTCGAATTTTGATTTACGGTGCATTTGGTGTTGTTTTTGGTTTGTTTGGTAAAGGCCTTAATATCAGTGGTTATCAGCAAATTGTTTCGCTTGTTTTGGGTGTTGGGATTTTGATGATTCTAATCTTTCCGCGATTATTTAAAGGCACTAAAATAACGTCAGCCTTTGCGGTTAATATCATCCAACCTCTAAAACAACAATTCGCCAAACGGTTTGCTAAATCGAGCAATGCATCGCTTTTTGTTTTTGGAATGCTCAATGGACTTCTTCCTTGTGGAATGGTTTACATGGCGTTAGCAGGTGCTTTAGTTGCTGGAACTTGGTACGAAGGAGCTTTTTTTATGATGTTGTTCGGTATGGGCACACTACCCGCAATGTTGGGCATGCCTTTTTTGGGGTCGATGTTTAAATCAAGAAAAAAGGCATGGTTTAGAAAAGTGTTGCCCGTACTAACCTTCATTTTTGGGGTGTTACTCATTTTAAGAGGGGCCAATTTGGATATCCCTTACATCAGTCCATCAATGAAAACCGTTGGCGGTACTACTCACATTAAATGTCATTAACATGGAAACTTTTTTGTTTGAAGAATTTATAATAGGTCCCATTCATAGCCGTCGTTTGGGCGTTTCTTTAGGAATAAATTTATTGCCTTTAGAAGCCAAGTTGTGCAACTTTAATTGCGTTTACTGCGAATGTGGATGGACAGATAAAGGGGATATGATAGGTCGAAAATTTCCTGAATCTCATGAAGTCATCAATGCGTTGATTGAAAAGATAAAAACCTTAAGCGATGAGGAAAAAATGATCGACAGCATTACGTTTGCTGGCAATGGCGAACCTACGTTGCATCCTCAGTTATTAGACATCATTCGCGATACCGTTTTGGTTAGAGACCTGATGTTGCCCGAATCTAAAATATCGGTGCTTACCAATGCAACTATGCTGCACAAGCCCGATGTAATGAAAGCGCTTGTAATGGTTGATAAACGCATTTTAAAATTGGATGCTGGTACCAACGAAATGCTTCAGAAAATCAACAAACCTTTGGGCAATTACACATTGGATAAAATTAAGCAACAGCTCAAACGATTTAAAGGCGATTTGTCCATACAAACACTGTTCTTTAAAGGTGAAGTTGACGGAGAAATAGTAGACAACACTACTGCAGAAGAAATCAATGCGTGGAAAGAAAACATCATCGCATTAAACCCTAAAGAAGTGATGTTGTATTCGCTCGACAGAAATACTCCTGCTGATAATCTATGTGCTATTAGTGAGTTTGAACTCAGCAATATCGCAGCACAATTAAAACCTTACCACATCAAAACACTGGTAGCTTAAAATCTATTAGAATAGAATAAGACATTACAATGCACTGGAAAAAACTTACTCAAGTAGAAATAAGTGAAAGAGTAAAAGCCGCTCTAGATAAAAACATCAATTACAGAAAAGGCTTGCTTTTAGGCGTTCCAGCGACGTACTTAGACAATGAAATTTTTTATGATAACGCCCCATTTTTAGAAGATGCGCCGTTTTTGCAAACACTAATTGCCAATCCAAATCATATTGGTTGTCATACTATGGAAGAGGTAGAATCACTTCCTTATTTCAGTGGAACACAAGAAATAGAAAGAGAATTATTGACTGTTTGTGCTCAAGAAATTTTTAAAGCCGAACCCAATCAGTTTGATGGCTATGTAAGTCAAGGAGGTACTGAAGCCAATATTCAGGCTATGTGGGTTTATCGCAATTATTTCATGAGCGAAATGGGGGTTTCTGCGAACGAGATAGGATTGGTTTATTCTGAAGACTCTCATTATTCTATGCCCAAAGGGGCCAATATCTTGGGCTTGCATTCTATGGTTATTGATGTAGACGATGCTTCCCATCAAATGGATTTGAATCAACTACAAACCAAGCTAACGGAGGCTAAAAAACAGGGTGTTAAGTGTTTTATTGTCGTTCAAAATATGGCTACAACCATGTTTGGTTCTATAGATGATGTAAGTAAAACAGCCAATGTTTTTATTGAAAATAATCATTCATTCAAATTGCACGTTGATGCTGCTTTTGGTGGTTTTATTGTGCCGTTTGCTGATAATTCCGATGAATTGTCGTTTAAAAATCCTCACATTTCTTCCTTCACATTGGACGGGCATAAAATGTTGCAAACGCCTTATGGAACCGGAATATTCCTTATCCGTAAAAACTTCATGAAGTATGTAAAAACCGAAGAAGCGAAATATGTGAATGGAACCGATTTTACTTTAAGTGGAAGCCGGTCTGGGGCTATATCTGTGGCTTTATGGATGTCGCTAATGGTGCATGGCAATATCGGTTGGCAAGCCATTGTAGAAAAATTGCTGGATAGGACATCTTTTTTGTGCAATAAGCTCGATCAAATGGGAGTGCAGTATTTCAGAGATCCACGGGTGAATATCATCACCATAAAATCAGAATGCATATCGAAAGAATTAGCGTTAAAATACGGTTTGGTTGCCGATGATGCTGATGGAGAAGCAAAATGGTGGAAGATAGTGGTGATGCAGCATGTAAAGCAAGACATCATTGAGAAATTCGTGAAAGAGTTAAAATCAGAGCAGGTATCTAGTGAAAGCACTCATTAAAAAATACAATGTTGCTGGGCCAAGATATACCAGTTACCCAACGGTTCCTCATTGGAAACCCGATACATTTACTAAAAAAGGATGGATTGAGTCGATCAAAAGCACATTTATTGAAAAAGGAAATGAAGGCATTAGCGTTTACATTCATTTGCCTTATTGCGAGAGTTTGTGCACTTTTTGTGGATGCCATAAACACATAACCAAACAGCATAATACCGAACAGCCCTATGTAGAAACAGTACTGAAAGAGTGGCAACTGTATTTGGATATGTTGCCTTCAAAACCCATTTTAAAAGAACTTCACTTGGGTGGGGGAACACCGACTTTTTTTTCTAGTCAAAGTCTGAAAGTTCTTATGAAGTCTATTCTTAAAACAGTTACCAAGCACTCTGATTTGGAATTGAGCTTAGAAGGGCATCCCAACAATACAACTAAAAACCATTTAGAAACCTTGTATACATTGGGCTTTCGTAGAATTAGCTTTGGTATACAAGATTACGATACGGTAGTTCAAAAAGCCATCAACCGACACCAGACTTACGACCAGGTAGAGAAAGTGAATGAACTCGCGCGCGAAATTGGATTTACTTCCATTAGTCACGATTTAATTTATGGTTTGCCATTTCAGAAAAAAGAAAGCATTTCGAACAGCATAAGACTTACAAAAAACTTAATGCCAGATAGAATATCATTATATGGCTATGCGCATGTTCCGTGGGTAAAAGGAGTGGGGCAAAGAGGTTTTGATGATAACGATATTCCTAGTGGAACTGAAAAACAACAGCTGTATGAATTAGCAAAAGAAGAACTCCTTAAAGCGGGATATAAAGAAGTAGGAATGGATCATTTTGCTCTGCCAACCGATGCATTGTACATCGCGCAACAAAACAATACCCTGCATCGAAATTTTATGGGGTATACTACCAATACCACCCGTTTGATGATTGGTTTAGGAATGTCGGCCATTAGCGATAGCAGTACTTGCTTTGCTCAAAATAAAAAATCGGTAAAAGACTACATGCACGATATCAACCAAGGAGAATTGGCTGTTTATCGAGGGCATCAATTGAGCGAGAACGAAATGATGATAAAGCGGCATATTCTTGATTTAATGTGTCAGTTTGAAACATCGTTACCATCAAACTTTTCTCAAACAGAGTATGGTGATGTTGTTTTCGAAAAATTAGAGGCGTTGGTTGCAGATGAGATTGTTCTTTTGACGCCCAATAAATGTATAATCACACCTTTAGGTAAACCGTTTGTTAGGAATGTATGCATGGCATTCGATCCGTATATTCAATTGGAAAATACAAGTTCAAAAACCTTTAGTTCAACAATTTAGGTGTTAATTATTTTCGGATAATATCGACATCACCAATTCTTTGGTGAGCGTTTTTCCGTTGGCTTTTTGTCTTATTTCATCGAAACTGAATCGGAAATCGCAACCTTGTTTCCATTGGTTGCAACCATAGGCCGTTTTTCCTTTTATCAGGTTGCCCTTTTTGCATTTAGGGCATTGTGGAGCTTTGTTATCAGCAGCCTTTTCTTTTGCCGCAGTCAGTATAATGTTGAATTTCTCATCGAGCGATAGAGTGCCTTCTGTTTTTACACCATCAATTAAAAATCCTTTTATTTTGGTTGTAGCTCCTTTTTTTATGAGTCTTAATATCTGATTGTCTGTCAGTTTTTTGCCTTCATATACAAGTGGGACTCTCAAATCACAGCCCTCTTTCCAGCGACTACACCCATAAGCTGATTTGCCTTTTAGTAAATCACCTTGCTGGCATTTTGGGCATTTTACATCTTTCGATTCTGATGCTTTTTTGATTGGTTTTGGAACATCTACTTCTTGTGCCATGATGGGTTTGCCTTTTTCGGCACGCACTTCCAAAACTAGGTTGTGCACCATAACTTTCATATTGTTTATGAATGTAGTGGCACTGAATTCCCCATCTTCTATCTCTTTAAGCTGCTTTTCCCATTGGCCGGTAAGCTCAGCCGATTTCAGTAACTCATTTTGTATGGTGTTGATGAGCTGAATCCCCATAGGGGTCGGAATTACTTGTTTTTTTCTGCGCTCGGTATAGTTGCGTTTGAATAATGTTTCTATGATATTAGCTCGGGTAGATGGGCGCCCTATACCGTTGGCCTTCATTAGGTCACGAAGTTCATCGTCTTCAACGTGTTTGCCTGCAGTTTCCATAGCTCTAAGGAGCGATGCTTCGGTATAAAAACTTGGTGCTTTGGTTGTCTTTTCTATAAACTGTGGTTGGTGCTCGCCGTGTTCACCTTTTTCGAAATTGGGCAAAACAGTATCGTCTTCGCCTTTGTTTTGGGGTGCTTCACCATCTTTATCGTTCCCAAAAAGGATGCGCCATCCGGCCTCTAATATTTCTTTTCCTTTGGCAACAAACTCTACTTTTTCAACTTCGGCACTTGCCGTTGTTTTGGCTACTTTACAATCGGGTAAGAATACGGCTATAAACCGTCTGACAATGATGTCGTACACGTTTTGCTCTTGAGCATTGAGCAATTTTTCTTCACCTGTAGGAATGATAGCGTGGTGATCGGTAACTTTTTTGTCGTTGAAAACCTTGGTCGATTTCCTGATTTTGTTGTTTAGTATATCGGCTGTGAATTGACCGTATTTTGTCAAACCACGTAAAATATTTGGCACCTTAGGGTACATGTCGTTAGGAAGGAAAGTAGTATCCACTCTAGGGTAGGTTACCACTTTCATTTCGTACAATTTTTGAACTAGTTTTAAGGTGTCGTCAGCGCTGTATCCAAACTTGTTGTTGCAGTAAACTTGAAGTCCTGTTAGGTCGAATAATTTAGGTGCGTATTCTTTACCTTCTTTGCGTTCAATATCGGTAATGAATAAGTCTTTACCTAAAATTTGTTCTAAGACCTTTTCTCCGTCCTCTTTTTGCTGAAATTTTCCTTCTGTGTGACTAAAAGTTGTTTCCCTGTAAAGAGTTTGTAGCTCCCAGTAAGGTTGAGGTTTGAAGTTTTCTATTTCATGATGTCGTTGCACCAATATGGCCAATGTGGGTGTTTGCACTCTACCAATAGAAAGCACTTGTTTGTTGCCTCCGTATTTCAAAGTGTACAATCTAGTGGCATTCATTCCAAGTAGCCAATCGCCGATTGCGCGAGAGCTTCCTGCGTAAAATAGGTTGTCAAAATCTGAAGCTGGTTTTAGCGATTCAAATCCTGTTTCAATGGCTTCTGAGGTTAACGATGAAATCCACAATCTTTGAACTTCTCCTGTATATTCGGCTGCTTTAATAACCCATCGTTGAATGAGTTCCCCTTCTTGTCCTGCATCGCCACAATTGATAACTAAGTCGGCTTTCGAGAACAATTTTTTGATGGTGTTGAATTGCTTTTTCACTCCATCGTTATCCATCACTTTGGTTTCGAACCGCTCAGGAAGCATGGGCAAAGAATAGATGTCCCAGCGTTTCCATTTTGGAAAGTAATCTTGTGGTGGTAGCAAAGTGCAGAAATGCCCAAATGTCCATGTTACTTGGTAACCATTGCCTTCGTAATAACCATCGTGCCGAACTGCAGCACCCAGTACTTGGGCGATTTCTTTAGCAACACTGGGTTTTTCGGCAATACAGACTTTCATCGAATGCGAAAGATAAAAAGTCTTAGAAGCATTATTGCGACTTAGAAAAAGAAGTTATTCACGATAGCCATTCTTTTGGTGTGCTTGTTGTGCGTCTTGCTGCAACCACGAAGAACCTAATTGATTGGCGTTCACGGTAAAGAACTTGCCATTGGCAACGCCGTACATGGTATCCTTGAATTTGCTTTCGAAATTTTGAGCTTGTCCTTGAGAGTTCCAAAGCGGGCTTAAAGGTTCTTTTTTTAATAGGGTTAAGGATTGGGTTTCTGTATTTTCTCGTGGCACATCTATTTGAGACAATCCAAAGAGAATTGCTTGCTTAGACAAACCCATTGTTTGGAAATATGTGTTGTTTAAGGTTAGTTTATTAGAATTCAATAAAACAACTTTCAAGGTGTCTATTTTAAGTTGATTTTTAGAAATATTGGTTTGAGTAAAAGCCATTAGTGGAACAATAAGCGATAAGGTAAATATGATTGTACGAGCTTTTAACATGTGGGAATAAAGAACTATGAAAGTAGAAATTTTTCTGGCATCGATTATAAAGTTATATACTGACGATACCCATATTGATATAGTAGTTAGGGATTCAACTTCGAGCGTGATATTGTTTGATTCTATAAAGTTGTTCTGATGTTAAAAGTTCTATATTATCAACATGAAATCCCTTCGTATCTTATGCTCAGCATTGCATGTAGCAATACTTTTATGTCTTTCATACCTATCATTACAAGCTCAAAATTCATTCGTTGAGATTGACCGTTTAGATTCTGTTTTTGGTCAGGATTTCGACTCACTAACGAAGAGTTGTGATAACTCTATAACCAGTCTAACAGGTTGGTCGTCAACATACAATGCCAATGATGTTGATGCTGTGTCCTTTTATTCAGATGGCTGCAAATCAAATGAATTTGGTGTCTTTGCTTTTAATTCAGTAACTGATCCTTCATTGGGAATTGTGCCTGATAACGATTCTAACGGTGAAGTTTCATTGCTATTAAAAAATACGAGCAACAAGGTCGTTCGACAAATTGGACTATATTTTACTGGAGAGCAGTGGTACAAAGGCAACAGCAATTACGATGCATTGAATGTAAGTGTTGGAACTGGTCAAACTGTAGAGACGTTAGTGTTCGATGCCGATAATACATTGGTGTTTGAAGCATTAGATGTCTGTGGAAACGGCAACAAAAAATGCAAAGGAGAACTGTCAAATGTAGATGGCAATAATGCGAATTATCAAACCAATGTTCAAGCATTTTTCCAACTCAAAAACGAATTATTGCCAAATGAATTTGTGAAAATAAAATGGCAATACAATACAAGTGATGATGGCCAAGTTCATCACGGTCTTGCTCTTGATGAAGTAGGAGTGATGTTTCAAAACACAGATGTAGATACTTGGTTCTTTCTTTCAACAGCAACAGACCCTTCAAAAGTTGATTCATGGACTAAATGGCCAAACGATCAACAAAGTGCTGGTGGTGTGTTGGTTTCAGGAAAAAACGGAATCTCGAATGAGAATTCAAAATTCATTGTCAATCATGCTATTGATTTTAAATCTGATTTCAAATTCACGGGCAACAATATTGAAGTAGAATTCAATGCGGATGTTCAACTCAATAAATCGGCACTCATGCTTTTAGGTGATGAGAATATTCTGAAGATTAACGGTAATTGTTCTACGGACTCGGAAGTAGAAGTAAGTGGTGAAAATTCAAAGCTTATAGTGAACGATAATAAGAGTTTGGATGTATTTAAAAAAGGAAATGAAACATTCATAGCACACGTTACGGTGAAGGAAAATGCAAGCCTTAATTACTTTAGAGATGTTAAAAAGGTAAGTGGTTTTACCATCGACTCATGTTACGATAAATCCATTGTGTTTTTTGATAATCTGAGTTCAGCCAACGACAAGCAATTTTTGCCTTCAGCCAGCTATTATATCTTAAGAGTAGATGATAGTTCTGGAAAATTAAAGCGTGATATCATTACTCAAGGTCCTATTGTAGTAAGAAAAGAGTTTTCTTTTTACCCCGCCGATGATTTATTTACGGATGATTTTGGATTTACATTTGTAGGCGATTCCAACATTATAAACATGCCTAATTATTCGGGTGAAGGAATTTTTAAAAGTTTAGAAATAGCAGAAAATGCCAATCTATATTTCGGAGATTTATTCAACGATAAATTTTATAATAATCATATCATAGTTGATGCTCCATTTGTTATAAACAACCAAGCGCAGTGTTTTGTTCGAGAAAATCAGAGCTTGATTTTGGATGGCGCTCACTCTTTTGATCATTCGGGAGTTTTGCATGTAGAAAACAATGCGTCTTTAATATTAGATGATGAAACCTTGGCAAGTGGTGAGGGATTAACCTACATAACTAGAAACCAACCTTTTCCTAATTCTACTGTTTTCAATCATTGGAGTAGCCCAGTTAAGGGAGCCAATATTGGTAGAGGAGGCGAAATAAATGGACATTATAATTATTACTATTTGAATGGAGAACAGGCCAATTCCGATTACAGAAAGTTTAGCAGTTTGCGTTCAATGCAGGTGGGGAGAGGTTATTCGTCGATTGGAAATACTAGTAGCTTATTTACGGCAAACGGGGTAGATGAATTGAATTTTGGAACAGTATCGTACACAGCATTAGAAGAAGAAGATGGCGATTATGATTCTGAAAACTTTTACTTAGTTGGTAATCCATTTACATCAAGCATTTCAGCCGTTCAATTTCTGGAAGATAATTCTAAAGAAATTATGGGGACTGTTTACTTGTTTTCTCAAGTCAATGAATTTGGAACGTACAGCCGTTCTGGTGATAATATTGCAGTCAATATTTTGGGAGCATCTGACTATGGTACACAAACAGATAGTGTTTTCAATGCAACAAATTTTGAGGACTTTACAATAGCTTCTGGTCAAGGATTTTTTGTGATTGATAAAACTCCAGAGTCGGCTAGAATCGACATTAATTTTACTCGTGAGATGCAAAGCGGTGTAAACAATAATTTCAAATCGAAGTCAATCAATAAGCATCAATATTGGGTTGTTTTAAAAGACGATAAAACTTATGCATCAAGCCTATTGGTCTATTCTGAAAATGTAAATGAAGCTTGGGATGCTCCAAAAATTCCACATCTTATTGATAATGGAATGGCGGTTTGGACAACAAAAGATGATAGAGCATTGGCCATACAAGCTCGTTCGTTGAAGGATACTATGGATTATGTTATTCCAATTGGTTTGAACGTATCGTCACCGGGCAATTATCAATTGAATCTAAAAACGAAAAATCCATTGTTATCTATTGATTTCTTATTATACGACAGAGAATTAAACCTATTTCATGAAATTGAAGAAGGCGATTATTCCTTTGCAGTTCATCAATTGGAAAGTGTAAAACAACGTTTTGCATTGGTACCAAAAAGAAATGAGGTTTTGGAGCAGTTAGATGTAGTTACTCAAACCGAATGCAACAATCATACATTAGAATCAATTTCTAATTCGATGGCAGAAACAAACGATGCATTTACGTTTTACGATGCCAATGGTTTATTGATAGATGATTTGAATTCTAAAAACAAAGAAGCATTAAAAACAGCGTTGCCTAAAGGACTTACCATCATTGAAGTTGCTAAGCAAAACGGAACAACTTGTGTGTATAAATTTTGGAAAGACTAAGCTTAGTTAGGTAGTTTCATTTTTGAATAACCATTGCCTTGTTTTTTCAATTCTATCTGTGTTGGTATGCGTTGCTTCAATGCTTCAACATGAGAAATGATACCGATGGTTTTGCCTGTTGCGTCGGGTAGGTTTTCTAGCAAAGAAATGGCTTCATGCAAACTGTCCTGGTCTAAAGAACCAAAACCTTCGTCAATAAAGAGGCTTTTAATTTGAACTTTATTCGAACTCAAATCGCTTAAAGCAAGCGCTAAACAAAGCGATGTTAAGAAGGTTTCTCCACCCGATAACGTGCTTTTTGCGGGTCTTATACTATTGCCCATTTGACTGTCGATGATCATCAAATCTTGCTCTTTTTGGCTCAATGTTTCAAGAAACGCGAAAGTGTATCGGCTTTTTAGGCTTTGTAAGTGGAAGTTGGTGAATTCCAATAATTTATTGAATGTATAACGTGCGGCAACATTAGCAAATCGCTTCCCCTGTTTATCGCCAATGGCTTTGTTTAATAAATAAAAAGGCTTGTATTTTTCATTCAGTTCATTCAATTCATTCTGTGCCTTACCCAAACTTTGTTCTCTTAACTTATGGTTGGTAATTTGCTCATTAAGAGCACCAAATTCCTGATTGTTATTAGTTAGTACAGTTTCTAGTTCAGTTAGGTTTTGATTGTGTTGAGGTAATTTTTGTAATTCTTCTGGCTCAACTTTGCCTAGTGTATTTAGATCGCTTATAACTTTTTCTAGTCTAGTTTTTAACGTCAACAAGGTGTCGTTGTAAGTTCTGCATTGTTGTTCTAAATCACTGTAATCACTATCAGCAAGTAGCGATTCCTTCATGTCTTTTTCATCCTTAAAGTTTTTTTCTTTAAGAGCCGACTCAAAGGCCTTTTGTTTGTTGATGCCTAACTGTTCTAGATTTGTAATGGACTTAATGTTGGTTTTTATTCTGTCATCTATCACCACTAAATCTTGAACAAGTGCACTATGTTCTCTCAGTTTGTGGTCTTTGTATTGTGCACTATTACCTGCATAATTGAAAATCAATTTTATATTCTTTAATAATTCTACATTGCTTTGTTGAAGTGCTTTGATGGTTTCTTGTTGTTTCTCATTGTGTTGCTTAGAAACCTTAAGTATATTTTCTATCTCAGAGATACTTTGGTTCAATTCCTGTATTCTTTTTTCAGCAGATAGAGAAATTGCAGCTTCGGTATTGACTGCCGTTATGTAGTCTTTTAAAGCCGTTTTTTTTGCCTCAGTATTTTGAGTTTTTGCTTTTAATTCTTTGTTAAGTTCATCTCTTCGGTGGTTGATTTTCTGCATTGCTGTTGCTGCAGAAATTTGAAGCTGCAGTAAAAATGCCTGAAGATTAGATTGTACCAATTCAACTTTTTTTGAGCAGAATTCAGCAGCGGTATTTAATTTTTGATCAAATTCTTGTTTGTCTAATTGATGTTGATCCAGAAAACACAATTTCTCCGTTTCGGTTTGAATACTGACATTACATCGTGCTAAAAGTTCTTTTTTTGCTTTAAGTTCCCCTTCGTTTTTTGTTAGTGAGTTGATGGCTTTTTCCAATTCACTTTTGAGAGATTTGTGTTGATTTTCCCATTCTACTTCATTCAATTTTTGCTTTGCAAATGCTTTTAAAGTATCGTTGTTTTCTTCAGTAAAAGGGTGGGTTGTACTACCGCATACCATGCAGGGTTCGTTGTCAATCAGCGCGCCTCTTAGAGTTTCTACTTCGTTGCCATCGGAAAGGTATAATGAAGTAAATTTCTTCTTAGATTGTTCAATTGTCTTTTCAAGTTCTGCAATTCTGGTATTTAAAGTATTAATGGTTTCAGTCCAATCTTGGCCACTTTTTTCAAGCGATACAATGCTTTTCTCAAGAGTAGATTTTTCTTTATTATGAACTAGAATTGAATCGAGTATTTGCTCTTCTATTTTCCAGCTGTGCTGAATATCGGATAATTCTTTTTTGGAAGAATCCAGTGTTTTATGAAGGTCTGAATATACGGTATGAAAAGCCGTGTTGAAATCAATCAAATCGATAGCAATGGATTTTTCTTGAGCTTCGTTCATCCATGTCGATAAAGCCGAATCGCAATCTTCAAGATTTGGAATGCTAATAATTCCGGCCGTTTTGTCTCTCCAACTTTTAATGGTAGTGTTGAATTCTTCGAGTTCATCAAGAATGTTTTCTGCAGTTTCAGTGCTAAGCGTATTGTTAGCGAAAAAAGCTTTCGACGACTCTAATTTCTTTATCTGTTCTACTTTTTCTTTTTCAATTTTAGATTTTCTATCCTGCTCTAGTTGTAGGTTTTTTGTCGCATTTTCAAGTTGAATGTTTTCCTTTTCTAGTGCACTGTCAAGTTCTGCTAATTGCTCTTCCTTTTGTAGTGTATGAGACAAAAAGGATTCTACTTGATGAATGAATTCTTGAGGTGTAATGTCAAGCTTCAGATTAGGGAAAACAACCTTTTGACTTGTTTGAAACTCGGATATTGTGTTTTTTGATTTAGATTCTAAATCTTGATTGTTTTGAAGCTCTCTTTTGGCTTTTTCAATGTCTTCTTTTACGGAAGAGTATTCCGAAAAAGCAGGGTGAATGCTTTGGGCTATTCTATGTTTTTTTAGCTTCTCTTGAGCTTCTTGTATGGCTTTTTCTTGAAGGAGTGTCGCATCAATTTTTTCCTGAGTACTCAACTCATCTTTCTTTAAAAGTTGGAATTGGTTTAAACAGTCAACGTGTTTTTGCAGTGCTTTGAATTGTTCTGAAATACGTTTTATCTCTTTATCTAGGCGCTCTTTTTCTTGGCACAGTGTATTGAATGCTTCCTCAGATAGTAGACCTTCGCTTTGACCTTCTAAAAAGGTTTTCTTTTTTTCAATCTCAGATTTTTTAAGATTAGATGCATTGAATATTTTTTGTCCAACAAGTCGGTATTCTTCCGTGCCTGTAAGTTTTTCAATGATTTTAGTTCTTTCTTCTTCTTTGGCCTGAAGCAATTCAGAGAAACTGCCTTGCGCCAACAATATGGTTTTTGAGAATTGGTCGAAACTCAAGCCTATTATAGCTTCAACCTTATTTTTGTGCTCTCTTTTTTTACTTGCATCGGGTAGGCTTTCGAATACTCCGTTTGTTAATTCTTCTAGATCAACCGTTGGGTCGTTCCATGTGTTGGCATTATCTCCACGTGTAATTACACCAGCCATCCAACTGCTTCTGTAGGTTTTGCCCTTGTTCTCGAATACAACTTTAGCATAACTATCGGTAGCGCCAATAGTAGCCAATTGCCCAAGATTCAATTCGACTTTTGAAGTGGAACTAACTCGTGGTGTTTCTTGGTATAGAGCCAAACAAATAGCGTCTAGAATGGTGCTTTTTCCAGCGCCAATATCGCCTGTAATGGCAAATATGGGGTTGCTCGCAAAGGCTTCAGATTCAAAATCAATTACAAATTCACCTTTTAGAGAATTCACGTTTTTTAAAAGCAGTTTTTTAATGAACATGGACTATATTATTGAGGTTTTTGATCTAATATTTCTATCAATGCATTGCGCATATCGTTTTCCTTTCCTAAGTATTCCTCGGCTTCATTGGCCAACAAACTATCCAACAGCTCTAGCGGAGTTTGAAACTTGGTATTGAAAGTCGGTTTTCTAATTTCTGTTGAATTGCGATCAATTCTTTTTACACTTACTTTTTCTATGCAAATGTTGCGGTCTAAAAATCGATCATTGTATTCGTTTTGAATATCACTTAGGTCTTTGTGCATTTCTGCGGTAGCACCATCGCCACTCAGAATAAGCTCAATTTGTACAGCATGGAATTCGGTTTTGAATGCGTTCAACTGATGCTGAATGTCTTTTATGTTATCGGCCTTAATCTGTTCAAATGAACGGTATGCTTTTAGGGGTAGATAATCAAGCGAGATGGTGTCTGTTTCTATGGTGAGAATGTTGACTCTTTTATTATCGTTTCTTTCTGAAAAACTCATCGGATAGGGAGAACCTGAGTAATGAATGTTTCTACTGCTGCTGGCAGTAATGGGTTTGTGAATGTGCCCTAAAGCGAAATAATCGAATAAGGGCAATTGATCTTTTGATGTGCCATCGATATTACCAATGGTTATGTCGCGTTCAGAATCGATAGTGTAATCTGTAATGCAGGTAAAATGCCCCATGGCAATGTTAATTCCTTCAGTTGGTTTGTGCTTATGAGCCAAACGGTAGTAATTGATTAGGCCTTGTGCATTTCGTTGCCTGAAATCATCAAAACTGGCATTTTCATCGAGTGTAGGGAAGTCTGAATTGCGCAAAAACGGAATTGGAGCGATGTTGACTTTTTTGCCATCCGATTCGAAGGTCATCCAGCAGTTTTTTGGTTTTAATGCTTCGCCAATTATTTCAACATGGCAATCTTTTAAAAGCGCTTTCGGAGCTTCTAAAAAGGCTATACTGTCGTGGTTTCCAGCCGTAATGATGATGTGTTTCAATGTGTTTATGTTGGTTAGTTCTGCCAGCAATTCAAAATACAAACGTTGGGCAGATGAGGCCGGTGCATAAACATCAAATACATCGCCTGAAACCAGTAATAGGTTTATTTGATGAGTTTTTATTATATCAATTAATTGTTTCGCGAAAAATTCGAAATCGGGTAAGAAATCGGTGTTGTTGTACTTTTTCCCAATGTGCCAATCGGCGGTGTGAAGTATTTTCATAGTTCAGTGAATACGATTAATGATGGTGCAATATCCGATATAGAATCGTAATCTATTTACGGTTGCATGCAATTGAATTCAGATTTATATGCAAATCTCACTTATAAACTTACATTTGCGATTGTACCAAATCAAGTCTAACTATAATTAATATGAGTTTATTCAATGAAATTGAAGTAAGAAGCGGGTCAACCTGTGAAATGTGCGGGTCGAAAGATAATCTGAATGTTTACAATGTTGCTCCAGCTGAGGCCGATTCTGCTGATGGAAACATATTTGCTTGCCCTGTTTGTACAGAACAAATGAATGATGCTGATGCTATCACTCCAAATCATTGGAGATGTTTGAACGATAGTATGTGGAGCACTGTACCAGGTGTGCAAGTTATGGCTTGGCGTATGTTGAATAGAATGAAAAGCGAAGGCTGGCCAATGGACTTATTGGACATGATGTATCTAGACGATGCAACATTAGAGTGGGCTAAAGCTGAAGGCGACGGTGTTGAATCGGATAATTCTGTGAAACATGTTGATTGCAATGGTGTAGAGCTATTAGCGGGTGATTCTATAGTGGTGATGAAAGATTTGCCTGTAAAAGGTTCAAGTTTAGTAGCAAAGCGAGGTTCTGCTGTAAGAAACATCATTTTAGTGCACGATAACCCTGAGCAAATTGAAGGGAAAGTTGATGGTCAACACGTGGTACTGCTTACAAAGTTTGTAAAGAAATCGAGTTAAGAAATAGATATAACTTTTTAGAACGCTGGTTAATTGGAAACAATTGCCAGCGTTTTTTTTTATTCTCAAAATAGGTATGAATAATGGCAGTCATAATTTTGGTGTTATTTATATCAAATCCAGATTGATAGTTTTACTATTAATTAAATTTTCATATAAATAATTAACCATTGTTGGCAATCAAATTCCTGGAATTAAAGAGCTGTATAATTCACGAAATGCGACATTTGTACAAGCGAATGAAAGGGTTAATTTTCCTTGAATTCTTTATTTATTTAACATGAATAAGTCGAGAATTGCCCTTGCGATAGGGGTGTTGTTTATTTCCATCTTTCCGATTCTGATAAAGATGCATTTAGCACCGCCATTTGTTTCTGCTTTTTACCGCATGGCAATTGCCCTTGCTGTGTTGTTGCCTTATGTATTGCTTACAGGCAAACTCAAAAAAACAACCTTAAAAATAATGTTGTTGTCCATGGTTTGCGGATTGTTGTTTGGTTTGGATGTTGGCGTTTGGAATCTTGCTATTCAAGAATCTACGGCTACTCAGGCTACGTTGCTTACTAACTTGTCTCCAATTTGGGTAGGTGTAGGGGCGTTCTTTTTTTTGAAGGATAAACCAACGCGTAATTTTTGGATAGGTACGGTTATAGCCATCTTTGGTATGGTGTTGTTGGTTGGGGCGCGTACATTTCTCAATCTCGATTTTAACATCGCCTTTTGTTTTGCTGTTTTATCGGGTATGCTCTATGCCACCTACATGCTGTTAAGCAAGAGTATTCTCAACGATATTGATGTTTGGAATTTCATGACATTGTCTCTTTTATCATCAACTGTTTCTTTGGCTGTGTTGAGTTGGGCAGTAGGCGATTCCTTTGGAGGGTATTCGTCTATGGGTTGGTTTATACTGGTTGTTCAAGGTCTTGTGTGTCAGCTAGCGGCTTGGTTGCTTATAAGTTATGCTACCAAACATATGCGGGCTACTAGGGTTTCTGTTAGCTTGCTGGGACAGGCTGTGTTAGCCTCTATTTTTGCAGCTCTATTTATCAACGAAACCATTTCGATGCAAATGGTGATAGGGGGGATCTTTTTATTGCTTGGCATTCGGGTTACATTCATTCAAAAACAAATTGGCGTGAAATCGCAAAGCAAGAAGAAGGGTTTATGCCATTAGTGTTTCGTTATTTCCAACATCTCAAAAGTTGTAGAACCGTTTACGGTACTATTTTTTTGATTCAAAATCATCGTGCAGGATTTGTTCAAATACCGTTGACTGTATTGGGTTAGTTGCTGTCTCGATACAGATGAGTTTATTGAGCCTGTTATCAATTCACCATTGTCTTTTTCGAATTCAAATTTTCTTGACGAAATGAAAATACCAAGCAATCGTCCTTTCGACTCTATTCTCTGAGTTTCATTGTTTGGATTTGGTGCTATGGCACTGGTAGATCGGTTACTTCTGCTAGAGTTGTAGTCCGTTGCTCGGGTATTGCTGCTGTCGCCATTATTTCCATTGTTGGGATCCGGAGAAAAAGCACTTGTAGTTCGGTTGCTTCTGCTAGAGTTGTAGTCCGTTGCTCTGGTATTGCTGCTGTCGCCATTATTTCCATTGTCAGGGTTTGGAGCTATGGCTGAAGTTGATCTATTGCTTCTGCTTGAATTGTAATCTGTTGCTCGGGTATTGTTGCTGTCGCTATTATTTCCATTGTCGGGATCCGGAGAAAAAGCACTGGTAGTTCGGTTGCTTCTGCTAGAGTTGTAATCTGTCGCTCTGGTATTGCTGCCGTCGCCATTATTTCCATTGTCAGGGTTTGGAGCTATGGCTGATGTTGATCTATTGCTTCTGCTTGAATTGTAATCGGTTGCTCGGGTATTGTTGTTGTTTTTAGTGATGTTGAACCGTATGCCAAAGTTTATATTGAAAGTAGAAATCGAAAACTGTTCATGATTGTAAGCAATGTCGTTGGCCAAATCAGGATCAATATTCCCGGAAGGATCAACAGCTTTAGAAAGATCGCGTTGCCCATAATGTATACCGCCTGTAATCGTTGAATAATATTCTGGGTTGGCATATAAAAACAGACTATTGCATATTGTATAACCAAGATTGATGCCGATACGAGCATTTAAATGACTTGTTTTTGCTTGATCAAACTGGGTGTTGACGATGTTGGAGTTTGCATAAAAATGGTGTATTTCAGGAACACTTATGATGGAAATACCCATTCTTCCGTAGAAATCCATTGAAAATGAATGTTTGTCTATACTGTATTGAGGACCTACATTGAACGTCGTCGATTTCCATGTTTTGTTTGAGATGTCAAAGGAATTATGGATAGGAAGAGACGTAAATCTAGAATCTAAGCTTACTGCTAGTTGGTTGCAAAATTGTTTTTCAATGATAAATCCACTATTGAAACCATTGTCAGCGTAATTCTTCAAATCGCTTTGAGGAAAGCTGATGCCATTGGTTAATTCCAATGAATACGGCGAATTATGTGAGGTGACTTGAGCAAAACCATAGCCTTGAAATAGCCATAATGCACTGATGAATAAAAAGGTTATCGGTGACTTTGATGTTATAAGTGTTTTCATAGTATCCACTTTTGGTTTGACTGATTAAGTCTGATTTGGGGCACTAGAAGTTAATCATTTTAGTTATTAGATACCATTTGCAATGCGGTAGAACTTGCAACTGTTTCAACAAATCATCAAAAGTCGGGTTTGACCGTTTGTTTCATTGGGTGCGCGATGTATGCATGGTGGTACTTTGCTATTGGGATGGTCAACTGCCAAGCGCCAAAGGTGACCAACGCCTAAGTTGATGGGCATAGCACTTGGTTTTGCTTGATAATGCAAGTCAAAGAAATATTCGGTTAAAAATTCTTCAAAACCTTCTGAAGGTCCATCGTACAGTTTATTGAGTTCGTTTCGAATTTCTGGGATAGATATTTTTTGCTCGGCATCTGCATTCGGTAAAATATCACTCGATTCGCCATAATACGTGCACAAATAAGTATTGGTTGGTATTGGAGACCGATCTACATGATAGGAATACACATCGGTTGGAAAAAAAGGATAGGCATCGTCTCGGTCGTAGTTCTTTATTAAATTCAGGGTAGGAGAAGCGCCGATAGACTTTAAGTCTTCCATGTCCTTTAAAAGGATGTCTCGAGCCAGCTTTCCTTGTGCACTCAACGACAGTTCTAGAAGTTGAACTTCGTCTAGGATAGCCATGTTGGTTTTTAACTCAATTTTATGAACGATTTCAGAAAAATCTCCCTCTAATTTTCGTGACCAGCATAAGGCATTTATTTCGCCCTGAAATGGTGTAGCAACAAGATCTTGGAAATTGCTAACGGTTTGCACTTGGTTCCCTAATAGAGGTGTGTCGTTCATAATTCGGAAACGTAATAAAGGAAAAGTAGTGTTTCGAAATGAATTTAGTTTGCTTAAGATCGCTGGGGAAGAAAATTTTCAGCAATCATGCATCTCACACTTCCTCCGCCAATGTTTTCTATGGTTGGTATGTTGATAGGGAATAAGGTGCAAAACTCTTCTAGGGCTTTCCTCTGTGCAAGGGTTAAAGCATCAAAAGCACTATTCGACATGGTTAGAATGTTTTTTTGATTTGGGCGCTCCAGCTCTAACATGTTCCCACAAAAAGCATTCATTTGTTGGTAGTTGATGTCAACAATTGTGTGGCCAGTATTTTCTAAAACGTCCATTAGTTGTTGGCGTTCAATGGCATTAGTGATGCTTTCTAAACAAACCACAGCAAAATCATTGCCTATGGTCATCATTACATTGGTGTGGTATATATCGCTATTATTTTCATCTACCGAATGAAACGAAATAGGAGCATAGCCCAAGAGTTTGCTCACTTTTTCAAACAAGTGTTTGTCGGTTCTGGGCGATATACAAGCAAAAGCATTTTTGTGGATGCGATCGAAAATAATGCTGCCAGTACCTTCTAGAATTACACCTTTTTGTTCATGGTCAGATAGGTCGATGATGTGTTTGATTTCATAGTTTTCGGCTAGCGCATCTAAAATGTCTTGGCGCCTTTCCAATCGTCTGTTTTTGGCCAACATGGGGTATAAAACCACAGTGCCGTCGGCGTGAAATGAAACCCAATTGTTAGGGAAAACGGCATCGGGTTTTATAGGAAAATTGGTGTCGTTGATTACGGTAACATCGATGCCTGAATTTTTTAGTTTTTCGACCATAGCATCGAATTCTGCTATTGCTACTTGTACCGTGTTTTCTTGCTTGTCTTCAATATTTTTTTGAAAAACGTTCGAAATTGCTGTTTCAGAATTGTAGCCAAACTGTGCTGGTTTTATTAAAAGTATGGAATTGGTAGTCTGCATGTTGTTCAATTTCAGAAATAAAAGGCTATTTCCGTTTTTTGCATTCAATTTTCCATGTAGGAAAAACGATGGATTCATCTTTATTAACCCAAGCGCCTAGCCAATTGAAACCGTCTTCGCTGATATCGGAAAATGTGATTTTATAGAAGCCTTCTAAACCGTTTGGCGATGGTTGATCGGTGTACAAAACAATGTTATTGTTTACGGTTCCGCCTTTCCATGTTTTTAAACTAGGACTTGCAACGGCTGTAGTGTAATAATGTACATACCATGTGTTGCTATCGGCATTGAATTGTCTTATGCTTCCAGTATGTATGCTGTCTGCTTTCAGAGTTTCATCTTGCACGGCCATGCCGTTCATGATGTATTTAAATTCCCAAGTCATGGCAATGGGTGGCAGCCAATTGTTGTCTTTCCCTTTTCTGTAAGATGAGCAATCGCATAAACCTATTAAGGGTTGGTAATCGGATATTTCTTTTGGTGCATTCGGATTTGGTTTGCCAAATGGATGTTCAGATGTAGGACCGTTTTCGGTTTGTGCCATCAAAACATTGCCATTGAATAGTGCGAAACAGAGCAATGCAAAACATACTTTCATGTTGTAATGTTAGTGGGTTGTAAGAAATATGAAAGTAGTAATAGTTACGATTTGTACAATGCTTCAACCAAAGCGTAATTACCTTTTACAAAGTGTTTCAAATACAGTAATGAATTTTCTAAATCCAATGACCAAAAATCATCAACGGTCATTTTATGCGAGCTACCTAAAAGGCCAAAAAGAATATTGACTTTTTTGGAACGATTGTACCACAATGAAAATGTCAATTCATCATCATTGTTGGTGTCGGCGGTTAAACCGAAACTCCATTCATTTTCTATGCAGGTGAAATTCAATGATGGACTATAATGAATGGCATCTTCATTCATTGAACTCATCAGCGACAACTTTTCTTTCCATGGATATTGTTCGGCTATCTCTAATATTTCACGACCAGAAATGGGATTTAACTTGTATTCAATATCTTGTTTGTCGGGATGGCAAATGGAGTATGTAAATGTCATTTTAAGTTGAATATTTTATAATAAAAACGCCTAATATTTAGCGTTCAAAATTTCCGAAACTTTAAGGCCATCATGTTTATTGACAAAAATAAATTGCCTTTAAGAAAAACTGCTATGTTGTTTTTGTCTGTTTAGTAAAAGTCTAGTTAATGCATGTTTAGGTGCTATCAAGTTAATTATTATTGAGATAAGGTCAGTTTTTGGTGTTTTTTTTCTCGATGATGATGCTGCCTATTAAAACGATTCCCAAAAACACACTTGAATAGATACTGAATGCATCGGAGCCTTTTAAATATCCATAAGCACCAAAAAGTATGCTCAATATTCCAATACTAAGTACGATTACGAAAGTTGACTTTTTCACAATAGATGATTGTATTTTGAATGACAAATTAAACTGAAAAACTCAAACAAAAAAACACGCTCCACCTTCAGTAAGTATCATTATAAAAAATGAATCATTTGAATATGGTCACTTAAATTTAGATAGTCCGAATAGCACAAAAGAGTAGAGTTCAGTATTGCGAATTTCAGTCCTACAAGGTAGGCTTATGATGTGTGTTGAATTTGCACTTAGACTTTGGCTAATAAATATGATTTATGGCTTTATTCTTTTTCAAAACCATAATCTCTTTCTACTTTGGCTATGCGTGTTTTGAAAGCACTGTACCAATCTTTACGTCCTTTGTCTCTGGCTACGGTATGGTCGGTGTTCATTTTCCACTGTTTTATCGACTCTAAATCTCTCCAATACGAAACGGTAATGCCAATTTCGTTTCTGGCGAATTCTATGCCTAAAAACCCATCTTGTTCTTTGGCCAATTCCACCATTTTGTTAGCTATCTCCGAATAATTGTCGTCTACATCGGTTCTAAATGAGGTGAAAATGACTGCGTAATAGGGGGTATTTGGCGTTTTGGCTATCATGAATTTCTTAAAATTATCATTGTTTTGAAATTAAAAGAAAACAAACGATAAAATCGAATTGATTGAAATTCTATAGGAAGTTTGTTGTATCTAGATTTTATAATAGATAATCATTATGATACATTTATGTCGTAGTTAAAGTATAGTAGAACTTTGTTTGCAGTATTTGCAAATTCCATTAGCCAGTATTGTGGTGCCTTTGAAGATCCTGCCATTAGAAGCGAGTTTTTTAGTGCAGTAGGGAGTGTTGATTTAAGTTAAATAGGTTCTAATTATTGAAGTTCAGATAATATGATTCCACAAACATTTGAGCAGTGGAAAAGCTGCATAGTTAACGATTGTAAAATCAGTTTAACCCCAGAGTTTGCCAAAACCCGATTGGTCGTCTATTTGGATTATCAAAATGCAGAAACCAAAAAGTTTGAATCGCTTTATGGAAAGCAACATTTGCACAACATCATTAATTGGCTTCAGTTAATTTAAGCCATAGGTAATATGCGAGTAAAAAGGGCGCATTGATGTCAGGATTAATTGACTAATCCAAAAGGCAAATCATAAATGTGCAATAGGTTTCATAATCAATTAGGCTTATTGGTGTTTTTATTGCTTCTACTCGAGTTGTAGTCAGTGGCTTTTGTGCCCTTGTCATCATCATTATTACCGCCATTGTTATTGTCAATTACACCAGAGTCTTCAGATTTGTTGCTTCTGCTTGAGTTGTAATCAGTA
>TARA_R110001592_G_scaffold357760_1_pt1 | contig 47167 bp, 37 predicted proteins | sample TARA_R110001592 | Tara Oceans TARA_R110001592 (sample SAMEA4398387) | marine metagenome | biome: Polar Biome; feature: [SRF] surface water layer (ENVO:00010504); material: water (ENVO:00002006), including particulate matter (ENVO:01000060) such as... | depth 5 m | reverse complement strand
GGATTAATATTAACCAGTCTTTCTAAACAAAAGCAACTATTTTGCTTGTTTTTAATACAGGTTGTTGAAGTTGATGAATAATCGGTCACTAATCTTTGCAGATGCTTTTTACTTAAAAACTGGTGTGAATTCAGAGCGAAATACCTTTAACTCAACTTAGATGCGGGTCAGTATTTGGGCGGTTTTTTACATAATCGAAACGGCAATCCTAGCGCGCAAGCAGTTTACTCCGTTCGCTTAAAAGCTAACTTTGCATTGGTGCCATATGCGGAACTTCGTATGGTACTTGCCGAACGATCTCTAATAGCAAATTATAGCCATAAATGCTTGGTAGACTAAGTGGACACAATGAATAAATATAGAAATGAGAATTATAAAAGCAATATGTGCGTGTGACAGATGCTATGGGGATAATCGAACGCGAGCTTCTAACCCCATTTTTTCCTCTTGTAACCGTCTGATTCTGGAACGTTGCTCTTTGTCAGATTTAGTCAAGCTCAATTATTAATGGATGTCAGATTCAGTGCTGACTATTCCAGTTTATTAATCCGCTGTTAGGCTTCGTAGGAGCTTGTTTGGTTGTCATGATTTTTTGGTAGGCAATCATCATTCATAGATTGAAAAAACTAATGCCCAAAGCATAAGTTGGTAGCTACCACAATAGCAACCCTAGTTAGATGGCCAAATCTACTTTACCACTGCAGTTGAATACTTCATAACCCTCGTACGACTTTTATTTATTAGGTTCTCCGGGATTTTATATGTTTAGCACCCCAGCTCGAATTAGAAATCTCTCGCATTTTGGTAATTGAGTTATTTTTCGTCTTAGATATCCGCGATCATTAACCAATCGACCAATTTCAGTCAATGATCTTAACGGTAGGTTGCTGAGATCTTTCATATTTTTCAAAATCCGCTCATCCTCAATATCCCAATCTTTTAGAGGTGCTGCGGGTTTAATTTTCTTTGGCATCACCTTATCTATAAGGCTTTTGTCATTGTAATAAAGTATGAAGTAAGCAGATTGGGCTTGCTTCCTAATTTCGGTTCTGCACCAATTTGGATGTGCTATACGAATGGACTCCAATTCTCTATAAGCAGCCATGACGCTACTTCTAATACGCATATGCTTGCGCCATTCACTCATTTTTGGTTCACAGCAAATAACTTGCTCTACATACCCTACGCTCAGCCCAAGTTGTTTTGCAATTATCTCTCTATGGATACCGTAGAGAGCTTTAATTAAGGCTTTTCGCTTAATATCATCAGAAAAGGCCATGGAATTAGACGAATGTGCAATCCTATTTGTACCCGCCACACGTTGAATATAACAACGACTTTTACCTGTTTTCTCCTCTATTGCATTGAGGCTCACGCCATCTTTCAGTAATTCTATAATCAAATTTGCAACTTGCTCATTGTCTATTGCATCCGGGATATGTTCTTTCTCCACTTTAGCTAGAGAATTAAATGGTTCGACGATAAGATTTTTTATGTTGCCATCTGCTAGCCAACACGCTAGCAAAATGTGTTTAATCGGATGTGCGTGAGAGTGGGTTTTCTTTCTCAAAATCCGCCCGATGTAATTAAACCCTTTCAGTGTGAAAGGTACACCCGGCTCTAAGTGGTCGGTATAGGTTATATCAGCCCAATATTCGGACAACATCGACATGACTTTTGATATTTCGACATACCCACCATTCGGGCTAGTAAGCCCCCTTTTCTCAAGCAAATGACGGTATATATTTTGGTAAGATAGTTGGTGTGTTTTACAAAGTTCAAGTAAATGAACTGAAAACTCGGAAAACTTAATTTCGGTAGCAGAAGCGGCTAAATGTTCACATTGCTCAAAAGGCGGTAAAAATAAGCTCCTATCTCTGTATCCATCCCCCATTGGTACGCCAACTAGAAGGCTCCCATGCTCATTACAAGCTCGAATACCCGGAATTTGATGCTTAATATGCCAGTATGCAAAACCAATATTCTCAATATCTTTCTGCACACATACTGGACAGAAGTTAAGACCATAAAATGTCTTAAACCTTGAATGCCCAATCGCAGTCCTTAACAGTACTTTATCATCAGCTCTATATCTCATAGCTTTTAAAATACAGTTTGAATCTGATGGTTGTGAAAATGTCAGTAACGGAAACATTGTCTTATTCCGAATAGCCTCCTCTACTGGTAATTCGAAAAAGTCAGCAAACCTTTGAATTTTTCCGGGGAGGTAAGGATGTACACGCTTTTTGGGATTACCGTAAATCTCTTCCATAGCTTGTGGTGCTCGATAAGCCCCGATGAGAGCAAATCGCGCTATCGTACTAAAAGGCACTTCGTCATTTGGTATAAAAAGATAAAATGGCGCATGGTTCATAAATGCATCCAATTAATCTTTTCTCTCAACCAAAATAGGATAATCAGCCAGCAAATAGGGTGCGAATGCTGTATCAGATATCCAGTATTCTGCCGACGTCCTAGTGTACTACGCAGCAGTTTGAATTGATGTTTACAGCCATCTCGATAACTTAAAAACAAGAACTGCAAAAGACACGATGGAATATCCTTGTCAAATTGCTCCTGTAACGGTTCAAACGTTTCGTTATCTTTGTATGCTGTCTCTTTTGGAACATTTAAAAGGAGCCTTACTTGACTTGCCAAGTTCTCCCCTGCCATTGGATTGTTTACAACTATTTCGTATACACTAACTGTAAACCGACTCCACTCCTTAAGTACTGCTGCATCTTTTAGTTGTTTAGCTGCAAGCGTATAAACTTCTGGGAGCAAAGACTTTCTCAAGTCTCGCAATCTAACGTTATCTTCGATTAATTGCTGCTCATGAATATAGCAATGAGTGATGCCGGGTATTTGATGCTTAACATGCCAGAAACTGTGCCCGTATTTGCTGATATCCTCTTGAACGCAGTGAGAGCAATATTTCCAATTACCTTGAAACGCAAAATATCCGGCATGGTATCCTGATGGCAATTCGGCTTTGTTGTCTCGAATACTGTTTAGGTAGTAGTGGGAGTCATAAGTCAAAGACCATAGCGGGATTGTAGAATGTTGATCTAAGCCTGATGTGTCATTTGCGATTTCTCGCTTGTACAACTTAATGGTGTCTAAAGACGCCGCATTATGATGACACGTTTTGAATGGCTTAAACGTTATTTGCAGATAGTCTAATGTATGTTTGAGCTTTACATGACCAAACAACAGGTGAATTCTATTTAGCCAACTAAATACATGCTCTTGGGGCTGAATCGGACAATGAAATGGCAACGTCATTTTACAACTCCACATTCACCTTCAATCACTTGCCCTTGAGTACTACCGATAGTCGAAAGGCATACCTGTTTAGCTCGTTCAACAATTTTCAGTTCTTCGTCACTAAGCACGTATTTATCTTCAACATCGTGGGTATTATTAAGTAATGCTTTTGCTTCACGCTTTGTAATCGATTTTTGACTCAGCAGCTTTTTAATCGTGACAACGAATTCGGTTTTCTCTGGGCCGCTATGATATTGAGCGGCGTCCATTAAATCTGAATAGTTTTTACCGCCATGATGACGGATATCTTCGATGGCTCGTTTAATTAACATCGAGCTTTCATTATAAGCCCGCCTCCACTCTTTAATGCCGATTGATTCCTGACCATCAGGTCTGGGGTTTTCCATCGCCAGCATCTGAGCATGAATAAACAAAAAGCTGAAGACAAAAGGTATTCCTTGGGTTAATCGATAAATCTCTTCGAACAACTTCGTATCTACAATGTTTCTAGCATTGCTCTTTGGATCAATTTCATAAATAACCGTGGGAGTATTTACGTATTGATATGGCCAGAGAGTAGTGATCATATCCTTCCATATATCATCATCTATGGCGTATCTATCAAGGTGCAAGTCTCCGCCAGAAGTAAGTCTGCGCCCAGCGGTAAATATTTTTTCCAACGTAGGGATAATATTAGGTGTTCCTACTAAAATAAGACCAAGTCGCCACTGCTCTGATAGTTCACTGAAGAAATTTAAAAACTCCTGGTCACCACCGGCCTTGCAAACAGACAAATTCTGGAGTTCATCGATTACGAGTAGACCAAGCTTGTAAGTTTCAATGATGGTTCTGAATATGCGCTCGTAATTGCCGATTTGTGTAGTCATAGGCGTTTTCTTTGCGTAGTCAGTAGCGACACACTTGTCTATTTCTTCTAAAAACAAATGGCACAAGCTTTTACGATTGGCATTCGATGGAATTTTCAAATAAATCCAAAGTACTTGAGGCTGTCTGAACTTCTTACCTCGATACTCAGTGTGATCGATTACTTGCGTCAGCGCCATAAGCGTCCGTCTCACCAACATGGTCTTGCCAATACCACTTGGTGCTGTGAACAGCAAACTTTCCCCTGTCGTTCCTGTCCACAAAGCGTCCATTTTCTGTTTGTGCAGTAACTTGCTGTAATGTTCAGTGACAGACTCAGTATCAAAACTGTTGCGATCTGTATACGTTGTAAAAAGCATCCGCCACAATATTTTGTACAATTTATAGTAATAAGCATTAGGCACTACGTACTTGTATGTTTCTACAAGCTTTACGTTACGGAACCATGCAGGCTCTTGCCGATAGCTTTTATCGAAAGGTCTCAAGAACATGACCTGCCTAAAAAAATCGCCACTTTCCATCATCTCGGGCAAAGCTTCTAAAAAGGGGTTGCCCTGGTATTCTGAATGAACATTATTGTTATAGTCAGCAGGAAATCTAATTACACTATCCATGATTCATCTCCGCTAAAATATCATTTAGTACATTGGATGATTTATTGCTTTCGATGTTTTTTTCATGAGCATCAGTATCACTTTCTTGCTCAATTATAATTTCGTCATCGTCGTCTTCAGACGAATTGCTAGCATCGCTTTTGGTGATACGAGAAAACATCTCATTATCAACTTCATAACTGTCATCAATTTGCAATTGAGTCGCGGTTTTTGAATCAAGCACAGGAGATGTATCTTGCTCTTCAATAAATTTATCTCTCGTTTTGATTGCCTCCTTATTAATGTGAGCTATACGCATAAAAGTCTCGCTAGTTTCACTTAAAGTTTCATGGTTATGCATATCTCTGCGGGCACGGTGTTGACCCCATGCGGCTGAAAATTCTGCGTGGGACAAACCCGAAAAACGGCGTTGATTTGAATGTAATTCGCCTAAAATCAATTTACCATTTAGCTCTATTAGAATGACATCAACTGTAGAGCGAAGGTAACGACACATTAATCTTGGACGTTTCCCACGGCCAACTAGTTTATCCTGAAGTCCACTAATTCGAACATCCTTACTTCGATACCTTATCGTTGTTCCATTAAGGGCTAAATGGGTTTTATGAACCACTAACTCACCTACCTCAAGCATACTTAAATACAGAGTTCGAAGTGGCCTAGAGGTCAAGTAGTAGTTTCTATTTTCCAGCCCCCATTCCCAATAATCCCGGCACACATTTTTGACTCCCTCAATCGCCGCTTTTTGTTCAAGAGGGTAATCTTCTTTCCACACGCAGCGGTTATGATAAATCGCGTAAATAATAAGGATCTGCTGAATTTCTCTTGGGGTAAGTGCCGCCGTTTTTATAGGTAACTGTCTATTTCTACCTATCAATCCTTTGTATTCGAATCCTGCTAACACTTCATTCCTCATCATGGCATGAAGCATATGGAAGCTGGATTCAACTAACCCTTTGTCATCTCCAGAATAAGCTCTGCCAAACAAGACATTTAGACCTAAGTCACGCCCCACCGAAGTGCTAATATTGTTTGCTAACTCTTCGTTATCAACTAGTAGCAACAAAGGAATACCGCCTTCTATCCAGTCTTTTTCATTAATAGTTAGGCCCCATTCTTTGGCAACAATAGTTTTATCTCGAAACGTATTTAATAGCGCAAGACGAGCTTCGTACCAACTAGCCTTGCCGCTGGCAATATGGATACCGACTATGGCGCGCGTATATGCATCTCGAATCACATATAATGTGACGTCGCTTAAATGAACGCGCCTGTCGTAAGGCGAGGCAATTTTGATGTCCATCTCTGTAGAGTCCATCTGAAAAATATGTCCCGGACCGTCAGCAAAATGGGCAACATCACCTGACCTACCAGCGAAGTTTGACTTGTGAGTAGCGTTTTGACGTCTCTTGGCGTTGATTTCAGTTCGAGGTATCTTCAACGCCATGGGTAGCCAGTAGTAAAATTGATTTAGAGATATTCGTTCATTTGGTGGTAAATGCTTTGTGGGTGTGCAAGTTCCATCAGGATAAACTTTGCCTTTAATCATAAAGTAATACTCGTCATTCAATAGGCGGTGACAAGCTTTTAACGACTTTTTTTTCTTGGTTACATAGTACTTGAGGGCAATCGAACGTATATTTTCAATGTCTTTTGGTTCAACATTTTTCCCAATAACGCCTTCCAAAACTGTATTTCTTAAAGCCCCTATTTTCTTAGCGCCCGGTTTAGGTGAGGCAAAATGACGACCTGTTTTGGGAATGAGAGAGTTAATATGTCTGCCGCCACGAAAATATTCATTTAAGTATCGTTGGACGTTGTGACGTGTCACTCCGAATTTTTTGGCAACCCTCGCTATTGGCCCTCTGCCATGTGATGGGTAAAACAAAGTGTATTCGTTTTTTAAGGCTACTTTAACGATCTCAAATCTCCTATCACGCTCGTTTGCCGACGGTATTTTTACTCCTTCTTTGCCGTATAATGATTCTTCCGGAACATCTTTGTATGTTTCTAATTGCAACTGATCGGTAACCAAATCACCATTTTCCAAAGCCAATTCGACTTCCGATAAGTCAAATGCTGTCGGTTTTCTATCTGGGCTTTTAGTTTTGTTTTTACCTTGTGTGATATAGGGCAATAACCAAATATCATTCTCGTCAGGAAAAACAGCAGCAACCACCATCATTTCCTGAAACAGTGAGGTTTTATCAGTTGAGTTCGGCGAAAGTACCGTAGTGTAATTAAGCATCAATATTCACCCTTAAAAAATAAGGTGAGTGCTCTGGATAAAGTGGGACCGTAGGATCAGACGAAACGTCTCTCTTCCAGAATGCATGCTGCATCAAGACGAATGATTCGTTGTAGCTTATGCTTAGCTTTGTTGCCGCTTTTTGAACGGCATCAGACAAAGACTCATAAGCACCTTCACCAGCAATTAACCCAGGAAGTTGCTCAAGCCAACTAGGATACAAATCTCTGAGATAGGCGTCTATTTTCGCGCCTCTAAGGAAACGGAATATATTTTTTACTTCTTCAGTTTTAACTTCCTTGTCAGTAACAATCTGATGCTCGTAATTTAAGCTCTCAGCAAGCACTTTTTCGAGTTTTAGCTTTTCTTCTGTTCTTTTATCTTTTAACAGGTTTTCAGGTTTAACGCTGATTGCTCGTTTAGGGCCAAACTTCATGTCACATAAAAAGTCCCAGGTAATAACAGAACTGGTACTACTCCATACGTGAGTAGGATGTTTTATGGCCAAGGCTGCTGCAAAAGCCCTTGATTTATTGAGATCAGTTACCGCCCATTGCTCTTTGATATCCACTACAAGCGGATCATGCAATAGCTGAACTAGTGTAAAAGTCTCGTTTAAAGATAGTGTTTGATAAACTCTCCCAGGATTATTTGGACAAGCGATCTTTCCCTTTATTCCAGACGACGTTATATCTTGCGATCTATAAAAAGCTTCATAATTACCAAGCTTTTCCCTTTGCTCAAAATCGTTAATCCATCGCTGTTGTTGAGACGAAGTAACCCGTACTCGTGTTTTGCCCATACCCATATCGTATGTATTCCAATTTTTGTAAATACTCAATTTTTCATGATATTTACTCGCCTTTCTCACCTCCCACTTTCTTAGTGGGCTAATGGATACTTAGATTCTTGATCGGATATTTGAGTTTGTCAATATTTTACACCCACTTTAATAGTGGGATATGATATTATTTGCGCAATATCTATTGAGGATCATGTCTATGAAGTTGAGTGAAATTGCAGGTATTAGTAGCGGTAGAACTTTTAAAAATGGAATTATTGAGTCTGAAAACCCAACTCATTCGGTCATCCAGTTACGTGATTTTGACAAAGACGAAGATCAAAGCCCAATTAAGTGGAAGCAGCTAAGCAAAACTGATTTATCAAGCAGCAAAGTTGATAATTCTTTAAAAGTTGATGATGTCCTAATTGTTGCGAAGGGGCCGCTGAAGAAAGCGATTTACTTAGGTTCAGTTCCTCAAAACGTTGTCGCTAATCAACACTTTTTCATAATCAAGGTGAAATCTGACGCTCCGCTATCTCCACTGTTTTTGGCTTATTATCTCAATTGTTCTGACGCACAACGTTGGATGCTAGATAACAGTGGTGGTAGTTATCAAAGTACATTAAGTAAAAAAACTCTATTAGAACTACCAATTCCAAATATCGGTGACGAAGAACAGCAGCTAATTGTCGAAACCGCTGATAGTGTAAGAACAGAAATACAACTGCATCTGCAACTGATAAAAGGCAGGGAACAAGAAATGGATGTCGTTTTTAACACGTTATGGAAAAACTTGTCATGATGAACTCGGAAACTTTAGTAAGAGATATAGTGGATGCATATGCTCATGCTGGACTCACACATGACACAATAAAACAGCGAGATTTCTTCTTATCTTTTTTGACCATCTGTTTTATCAATCATGTGCAAAAAGGTTATTACTCTGAACAAGTTGAATTGCTTTTTAATATTGTTGATACCGACGATCTAAAATCGGTTCTTGAAGCTGATTTCATTAATAAATCACATGCATCACTATTTAATGAAGTGGTAAACGAAGCACTAGCGCTGCCCGACCTTAACCCGCTTTATAACATGACAGATAAGCTTTCATTTTTGTTAGAGTCAGAGGTACTGGGTAACTTTGATGCGCACGAGTTAACGGTTGTTTATGATCACGTTTTGCAACGTCTTCAATTGATGAATGCTGAAGATCGGTTATCGAAAAACTTCACCTACCAAGATCCACCTTACGATTTCTCAGAGTTAATTTCTTTGTTAGCGGCGCAAACTGGAGCGCATATCGCTTATGATCCGCTCGCTTTTACAGGAGAATCGTCAGTATCCTATGCGCTTTACAATAACGGGGCATCTATAACGACAGAATCGGTTTCACAAACCCATAAATACATTAAGCATAAACTTCTAATCGCGGGGGTGAAGAAGATAAACACTATGCATTCATATGCATTGTCACCATATGCAAATGTAGAGGAAGAGAGCTTTGATGTTGCATACACATTGTTACAGCCAACCAAAACATCAGGCGTAAGAGACCATGAAAAACTAAAAGGATTCAGCAAAGAGTTCTTAGACGGGCGAGTGAATTCAAAAACAATTTTCGACAAATATCGCGAGCACGGATTTATTCAACATATTTTGTGGTCTCTAAAGTCGACCGGGATTGGTTTTGTCATATTAGGGAAAGGTCCCCTTCATCGTCAATTTGAATTAGCCGCAAGAAAATTACTTATTGATGCTAACTATGTAGATGCAGTAATACAGCTCCCATCAAAGTTAAAAGCCTTTATTTCAGTACCTCTTTATATCCTTGTCGTTCGGAAAAATAGAGCGAGCAATGAAAAAATTAAGTTTATTGATGCTAGTGGTTTTTGTGAACTGGATGGCAAATGGAACAAACTTACGGGTCTTAATGAATTAGCAGATATGTATCACAGTGGTAAAGCTGAAACCGAAATTTTGTCTCTAGTATCGCCTGCTGATATTGATCAGAATACTTGTCAACTAACCGTTTCTGCTTACGTAGCCAGTGCAGCACAAGCGGTCGAGAAAGTTGATGTTAGGTCAATACGTTCAGAACTTACCCACCAGCAGAAGTTAACGGATTATTATCTAGCTAAGCTTAAAAGTAAGTCTAAACAACCTATTTAAATCGAGTGTTCTTGTCACGAATAAAGTTATGTGTAATTGTTCCCCTGTATAACAGGGGAGCAATATATAACCAAACGGTTTAGAGAGGTTTGATTGGGGGTTATTTATTTTAAAGTACGCCGTGATATTCCCAATCATTTCGCGGATGTTTAAAGAAAATCATTTTTTCAGTTATATTATTCTTCTCGCCCAAAGTGACTACAGTATAATTTACAGAGCATGTAACGCCTGCATCATCGTCGTCAAAGGTATATTTTTCACAGTTTTCTACATCATGCACAGCCAAAGATAGACTACTTCCAGTGCCTAATATGGATGCAAATGAAGCCATTTGCTTTAATCGTAGATATTCGGCGTCATTTTTCAATAAACGTTCGACAGTTGAATTATTCGGAGCTGTAACGTTACTAGGCCATACAAACCATATAACCAAAATAATTGAGCCTACGATTAAAGCTTTTTTAACGATTGGTTTAGAAAGAATGCTTTGTTCCGCAACGTTAGCATTAGTCAAACCATTCTCTTTAGCTTGATTAAACTTAAGTACTCCTTCAGATATGACTCTTGTACTTGTCTGCTTAATAGACAGTGTCATTGCTGATATATCATCGTTGGTATACCTATGGGAGTTTGTTTCAGTAGCATTTATTTCTTTTAATTTACCAACAAGCGCTTTATTAATTCCAACTTTTTCAGACAATGTCGCTGGAATAAGCATGATTAATGCGGCTGCTAAAAAATAGAGTCCTGCTGACACTGACTCTGCTATTTGGTCTCCAATACCGAATTGGTTGAGCATTGATTTGATCATGTTGCCACACTGCCTACCGCACACACTTCTCATTTCGTCATAGAGTGAATACAGATCCCAACAAACGGACACAAATAGGATAAGAAAAATCCCTAAAACAATACCACTGGCTATTTTGGGAATTTTCCTAGAAACGCCTAATGCAAATGTAACGGCTGCAATAATGGCACTCGTCCATAAAGCGAAGCTAAAGAACCCTGTAATTTCTAAATTTAGTACAACGTCAGAACCCATGAATGAGAAAAGTGGCAACACCAAACCAAAATAGAGAAAAACATATGCGATTACTTGTAAACGATTTTTAAATTTAACGAGCGGAATTGCGGTTTGCCACGGTTTATTTAAGAAAGAGGTAATAAACGTCAGTGTCGCAGCTACAACGCCAGGCTGTATATTACTGCTATCTTCTTTTAAGCAGCCTAAATCATCTAATTGGTTTTCTTCTGGTGGGGTCATTACATAGTCCTTTATGACAGTATTTATAAGCATTTAATGAAAGACGATTTGAGTGCGCCTTTACTCAAAGAATATGGATACATCCGCGTTCGTATGTATCCTTATTCGTTGCTTTTAATTCTTTTGAGTTACAGCAGGGCAAGATGCGCCTTGAATGGCCACTTTAGGTAAGTACTTTTTTATATCCACATTTTTAGCGTCGCTTTTCAAGACATTAGCCACAATTGAAAAGCTAAGACCACATTTGGTAATAGCTGACATGGCATATTGACCAGGTTTGCTTATTAAAAAAGAAACACTGTTTCCATCGATAACCTCCTTAATTTGAGCACTGCTTTCTTGAGCGCTACTGATTTGGTCACCGCCGTAAACAGTAGCAATCACAACACTATTTTCAGGAACGGACACGTGAAAAACGGTCCCTTTTGATTGTTCTGCTGATACAAGTACAGACGGAGATGAACTTACTTCGATATCGTTTGCATGCGCTAAACCAGTAACTATGAGGGGGAGTAAAATAAGAGTTTTCAATTTCATATGGCATCCTAACCTTTTGATTGTATTCCGATTTGTATTAATACCTAATTTAGTAAAAAAGGGAAGGTAGAAAAGGTTTTGCTGATGATAAAAACGTATTAAATTTCATACCATTAAAAAATAGCGATAATTGATCCTAACACCTACATTACGCTCCAAGTATATAACTCAAAAGCGCGTTGGGTAGTCTCGAGTAGCACTACCACGATCGTTAGTAATGAAGAATAACGTCACACCACCTTGCCCACTAAAAAATAAGAGGTTGCTTGAGTGCGCGCTCAGTAAGCTGAAGCGCAATTGTATTATCTTCTAACAAACACTGTTTGATCAGGCCAACATTTTTTAGCTCTGCAAGGATTTGAAGCAAAGCTTCTTTCGACGATTTATATTCTTCCAGTAACGTTGTAAAAGGTACTCTATGACTCGAAATTCTCTCAATTAACCGAATGTAAGGATTGCGCTCTTTTAGCCAAATCTCTATAGACGTATTTTTACCCAATAGCTCAACGACGATGCGCTGAATTGCTATCCATTCCTTAGCTTTCTCAACAGTTTCAGGTGTGCTGATTCTTGTACAAAGCTTGTCTGCGAGTTCAAAAATAGCATTGATATGGCTTATTTGGTCGGATGTTAGTTCATCCTCACTGATTGACTGCGCTATCGTAATAAATATCGTGTCTAAAATGGGTATTAACCAATCGATTGAATACTCATTTGGCACAGGGTCCTCTATGATGACATACTCAAGCGATGCGCAAGTCTCATCAATTTGAAATAAACCCTCTTTCTTACGCCGCTTTAGCTCAATAAGATGTTTTACTTGCCTATCGTTTAGTTCGTTTCGTTGATTAGTATTCATTTAAACCTCGCTTTGTCATGAACCAGATTCGAGTGTCGACGAATTGAATATGATGAGATTTGTCTCAACTCGCATGCTTTTTGATATTTTTTATATTGCCTAGCGTTATAATGTCTGTTCTTCAATAAGCGACGCTCATATGCCCGCTGCCCGCGACGTTTCACTTCAGCAATATATGCAAACGTGAATTTACTGGCAGGATCGATAGCTAGGCGTTTGAATTTTTTAGAAAACCAGCTTTTATTTTTGCTTATCAATCTACGTTTCATGTTGCGACCGCTCTATTACCCAAACTTATGCTCTCATCAACGCCTTATATGGATTATCGATGATGGGTCCGAAAAGGATATTTTAAGATGATGAGTAATCATCATAATGTAGCGCTAATAGTGGGAAATCTAGGACCGCGATGCCAATATTTTTACATGCTAAACATACGAAAACTGTTCTTTCACAAATGAAAGTGATATTGTGAAAGTAGACATTAACACATTGTTTTATAACATTATTTTAAGGTTTATTAATTAGCTAATCTGAATTAATTAAGACGTAATTAATTCAGATAAAAGAGTTCGCGGTAGGAAGCCTCACGCTGATAGATTGACTCAGGTGATTCAGACTTAATACTCAAAATCGATTTCAATCTCATTGCCTTCCAATCGAGCATATTTATGGGGAATTACACAAGCACGTGGCTTAACGTTGATTTACCAGAACCATTGATGCCGACAATACCAGTCACCAACTTTCCTTTATCAAAAGTATTTAATGCCTTTCAGGTAAGTTACATGTAACTGGTTTAGGTGATAGTTACACCTTTGAATTGTGGGTTTAGTCTTTTCCATGTTAATTGTTATTTCTTTTATTCGTCCAAATACAACTCAGCCTTGTCATCTAATCTGGCCTTTACCTCTTTCCAATTAGGCATGACTTGCGTAAGTAATCGCCAAAATTTTTCGCTGTGGTTGTGTTCTACGATGTGGCAAAGCTCGTGTAGGATGACATAGTCGATACACTCTTTTGGCGCTTTGACTAAATGAGGGTTGAGCATGAGGTTGCCTTTCGTTGAACAACTGCCCCATTGGGTTTTCATTTGCATAACTCTGAACGAGGGAATACCTTCTACCCAGCTTGCTTTTTCAAGCATGTGATTCAGTCGGTCTTTGAAAAAATACTTAGCACGGTAGGTTTACCAGCCATCTAATTAACCGCTAATAGGAGAATAACTCAATGGCAAAACTACAAGCACAATTTAGAACATTCCATAACACCATAAAATTGGGTACTTATGATGAAAACACTACTCTTAGAGAAAAGCGTGATCTACTTATTGACGAACTGCGTGAATCTTTAAAAGATGAAAAAATACCAGAAACTGACAAACCACTAACGTTTACAAAAATTGATCTTGGCTCATACGCTATGAATACTGGTGTTAAACCGACTAGTGGGCACTATGATATAGACGTCGGAATTATTTTTGATATTACAAACATTGAATACGATTCAAATAAACTGAAAAAATTGGTTTACGACAAACTTAATAAACAGCACAACCGCACTGTTGAATTCAACACGCCATGTATAACGGTTGCCTATGCCAGTGGCTATCACGTAGATTTACCTATTTATTCAAAGAATAACGATGATATTCATATTGCTTGGGGAAAAGAATTTGCGACAGAAAATAGAAAATGGTGGATTGCAGACCCCAAAGAATTAAAAAAATGGGTTAGCGATGTTGCGACCGAAGCTGAGCACAAAAAGCAGTTTCGCCGGATTGCCCGTTTCTTGAAAAAATGGAAAGCAAAAGCCTTTAGCGACAACGGCAACAATGCACCACCATCAATAGGGTTAACTATTCAAGCTAGAAATGCGTTTAAATACCAAGCCGATAGTGATTTGAATGTTTTAATTGCTGTAGTTAAAGCAATTAAAAATAGTTTTAGTCAAACTTGGGATCAAGAAAGTAGCTCTTGGAAAGGGTGTATCGATATAAAGTTGCCAGTGCAGCCTTTCAAAAATGTTTACTACAAAATGACTGTAAATCAGCAAGATGCTTTTTATAACAAAGTCGTAAATTTACTTGAAGCCTTAGAAGCAGCTAGAGATGAAACATCTGAGCACGAATGTAGCAAAATTATACGCAAAATCTTTGGTAGTGACTTCCCATTAGTTGAAGACAGCAAACAGGCGAATACTGCACCTTATGTTGTTACCGGAAGCAATGCGTGAACCACTTGGCACTTACAGAGATGATTTCAGAGTTGGAATCATCTTATGTAGAATCTTTTCAGGAGGGAAAAGAGCGACATTTTAATTTTGTTTTAGTTGGTACAAACCGTAAGTGGGACGTATGTATCTATTTTCCTGTGCGTTTTCCTTACTGCCTACCTAAGTCGGAGCTGCTCAACAGAGAACTAATTGGAACCCTAGCCCATATCAACCAAACTGGCACTATTTGCATTGAAGAAAGTGATACTGTTTTTGCAGACTACACAAGACCCAGTGACATCGTTTGTCTATATATTGAACATGTCGTCAAACTTCTAAACAGAGTAAGTTTGGGAATCTATCAAGACGAATTACTAGATGAACTAGAAGGCTATTATCAACCTGACAAGAGTATTAATAGTTTCTACCATGCAAAAGATAAAGCAGAAACGGTTTACCTGAGAGTTATGGAAAGAGAGGGTAAAAAAGGCCCAACACATGCTATTCCAGTTGTGATTTGTGGTCGAGACCAGCCTTTGCCCCATCAATTTAGTAACGTAAAACAGTTAGGGCAGTATCGCGCTACTAAAATATTGCATTTACCTCTGGAAGCAGCTGTGCTGCCACCTCAAGGTGGAAAGAATTTTAGCTCTCAGTATTTCACTACTTTATTAAATTACATCAGCGAAAAAAATAAAAAGAGAGTAAATAAGCTCGTCAAGCAATGTCGCTCATTCAATATGTTTTACGTGTTACTCACTATGCCAAGAGCGAATGGCGAGAGAACACAATTTTTATTGAGATTCAGTACTGACCATCATTTACCTCATCCTATTGTTGAACATTCAGATGACTGGAAAGTTGAATTATTTTCAATTTCAAGAAACTCAAAAGAGTATCTAATGGAACGTGGGGGCGGTGAAGTTTTATTAAGTAATAAAAAAGTTGCTGTTATTGGTTGTGGATCCGTAGGAAGCCAAGTGGCAAATATGTTAGCGAAAGCTGGCGTGGGTGAACTGGTATTAGTCGACCCTGACTTTTTAAGTGCCGATAATATTTATCGACATCACTTGGGGGGCAGAGAACTAAATTACGAAGCTAATAATAAAACCGGCTCTGTTGGAGCTTGGTATAAGGTCAACGCACTTAGCTACCAGTTAAAACGGGACTTACCTTATATAAAGGTTAGTGCCAAACCGATGAATTTGGCAGAAGTGATTAATGACAAAAATTTAGTAAATTGCGACGTTATAGTGGTGGCAGTGGGAGCACCCTCTGTAAACTTGCAAATTAACCAAGCGTTAAAAGACAGAAACTTCAATAATGTTGTTTTTTGTTGGAATGAAGCCGCTGGTTTAGGGGGGCATTCCATTGCACTAGACTTGCAAAAAAGTTGCTACCAGTGCCTTCATACTGAAGACAACCAATTGAAGGCCCAAAGTGAACTATCGCTTGTTTGTGTTGGACAAGCTATTTCAAAAAATCTTACTGGTTGCGCTGGTGTATTTACTCCATTTTCCTTTTTAGATTCAAACAGAACAGCTGAGTTGGCCGCAACTCAGGCAATCGACATATTACTGACTAATACAACTGAGCAAGCAATCAGTTGGAAAGGTAATAATCCAACAAACCTCGAAACAACGGTTAGATACACCACTATGCCACTGAAAGAACAGATGCCTTTAAAGCGACATCCTGATTGCAGGGTTTGCAATGATTGAAGAATGGCAAATAGAAGTCAACAGATACGGCTTGATTAGAATATCAGGCGAACTATTGGAAAAGTTATGTGATTTTCGTCAGTTAGCTAAGCAAGCACCTGAATCTGGCGGTGTATTAATTGGTAAACACCTTAATTCAGGTGGTGTATTACTTATCGACCAACTTACTCCCCCACAAAAATCAGATAAGCAGGGGCGCTGTGAATTTTATCGCTCGACTGAACACAATAAGTTAGTGAATGAGATATGGCAAAAAAGTAATAGATATTCAACTTATGTAGGACTTTGGCATAGTCACCCTGAGCCTATTCCAAACTATTCTTCAATTGATAAACAAGATTGGCAAAACGCACTTACGCAGTCGAAGTACGAAGGTAATAAATTATTTTTTGTGATTGTAGGGCAAACACATATTCGGATGTGGGAGGGTGTTAAATCAGCTTTTCGACCTGAAATATCATTAATTGGAGAATACAAAATTGAAAACTAGTTTGTGGAGCAAAATAAGGTGGTTGTGGGAAAGAATCTTGGACTTTAAGCGCAAGTCATACCCACTGTCGGCGATGGGGGCAAAATTGATTGGGTTATCAGTAGTGGGTAGCCCTGTTTCAACATACTGCATAAGTTTAGTGCTCCCACCACAGTATCAAATACTCGGTATTGAATTTTCAAAAAACATGATGACCTGGATGACATTTATTTTGCTACTTATTCCCATGTTTGTTGGAACATTGATGATTTTTGCTGAATTGAAGTCATTTGCAAGAAATACTGCTAGGGTTTTAATTACCGGTTTCCCAGGGGCAAGTACCAATTTTCCTACTGGAATTTTAAGTAAGTCTGAGCAACGTTTAGCAAGAGAAGTAATTGTCCTCAGTATTCAAGAGGACAATATTGAAAAACAAATCACGCGATATAACGCAGAAGTTTGTGTTGATTTATTTGGAAGATTTGTCCTTCATAATCATTGCGAAAAGCTCTATATCGGTGGTCTAGCTAGAATTCCGTTTTTGGTGGCTTATGGCGTATTTTTGAGGAACGTCAGCAATATTGTCTACTTTGATAAAATCCATCGAGATATGAACTGGAGGCTATTGAATGACGAGGATCTCAATATTCAATTGAATAACGTAAAATTTATAGCCCAACCTAATGAAAGTGGTGATATCGGTATTGCTCTTGGTTTTTCAACTCCAATATTAAAAGAACAGCTACCTTCCAGTTTGCAAAATGTAACATCAGTCATTACGCCAACCTCTGAAGCTGATAGAAATTTAATACTCAATCAAGAAAACTTGCAAAGAACATCAGCCTCATTAGCTGAAATGATTGATGTTTTGTCTAGAAATCCTGATGTCAAAAGGATTCACCTGTTTCTATCGATACAGTCCTCACTTGCAATTGAAATAGGCCGAAAGTTTCAAGAAGGGATTCATAAACCTTGGGTTATTCACAATTTTGACGGCAAAAGTGGCCAATATGAATGGGGGATTGAACTTTCGAATAAAGGTGTAAAACTGACTAAGTAAACTAAGGAGACTTTATCGGAAACATGTAGTCATTGGGCTTTACAAAATCAAAAAGAAAACGTCACCTGTCGTTTGGTTAGTTGCCTTTCTATTGTGTTGTTTGATGATCCCATATGGTTCGCCGCCTAGCTAAAAGGATTAGTTGATCTGACCTCAGTTCTTATGGTTTGCAACGAGTAAACCTGAATCACGGTATTGATTTAGATGAGGCAGAATCCAAATTAGCTCCCCAGCCCCAATCCTCGTACCGCCAACGGTAGCGATGAAGAATACGATTCCCTTGAAGATATCATTAAAAACTTTAACGAAATATGGTTCCAAGGCTGAAGTGCAACTCCAGAGGAACAAAAAGTGGAGTTCATCAATATAGCCGAAAACGTCATGGACACAAAGTATGCAGCATACTGTTGGATAGTAATTTTTAAAGACAAAGACATAAAATGAAAACGCTTCTACAACCATAGATTTAGAAGCGCGTTTGTCGATCTCTCAAGCCTGCAATAAATTTAGATGAGTGGTGATAGCACTTCCATAATGTGTGAACCCATAGTTCATTTAAGTATCTGTCGCCTTTTAAGTTTGTAAAAAAGCACAGCATAAGATGAAAATTTCATCGACCGATTGGCTCTAGCCTTGGGTAAGGGACACAACCTTGTCTCTGTTTAAACCCCATATGTCTTCATTTAATTCTAATTGTCTTCATTTGTATTCTTACAAACCAATTTTGTGCAGTAACAATAAAGTTTGCCCGTAAGAGCATTTTCAGACAATAGAGTTTGCCCGTATACAACAAATCCATATACATAGACTAAGTGTATGGATTGGTAAGCTAACTGTCATTCCATTAACTACGAGTCATGCTTATATAAATTGACCAAAGCGATCTCCATATTTTCCTCAATTCTTTTCCTGTACCAAGACGGCCTATCTTCCCAGTAATGCCGACTATTCTGGAGATAATAATCACATGGGTTTTCAATAATTGAAATGACCTTTTTATGGTATGTGTCTTTTGCCTGAATACCATTTGTTAAGGGACACTCTAAGCCTTGAAAATGCAAGACACATTTCGAACAATTGTGAGTATCAGTTGCAAGAATTTTATATGTAAATGTATCAAACTTAACTTTTACTTCCACTTGCTTTTCTATTGAATACTTTCGATAAAATCCGCGATATGCTTTTGGATGCACCTTCAATAATGTGTTATGAATTTCAGTCAGATGGTCGTCATTTAAATCTTGGTATACACCGTTCATATATTTTAACCGAGGAGCAAGTCTATCTTTCAATATTGTATCTTTATCAAGGTAAGTGCATGTTTTTCTCAGCCAACTAATCAGCTTTAGTTTTAAGCATGGTGCAATGTTTGCTCTTTGCATATCTTCATATTGAGGAGCATACAGTTGGTTATTGTCGTTCGAAGCTTTGTCACTATATTCTGATTGAACTCCTCTCAGGATATTAGTTATTGCTACGATTGATTTCTTTCTCGTTGGAGCATTAAGCTCCATTAGAGCTGCGCCATGCAAGACGCAATGATTAAGCTTTAGCCAATCCGCGTAAAAATATCCAAAACCTAAACATTCAATATCACTCTCAATACATTTTAAGCAATACTTAATGGGAAAAGTAACATGGGTACCAGCTAGTTGCCTACGTTGATATCCAGAGTAAAACGTTAAGCTTATTTGCTCAATATGGCTCGTAGGATTTGAAAAAATATTTGTGTTCGGAATTGCCAACCCAGAATTTTGAAGAATCGCTAGCAATTCTTGTGCATTGTATTTTTGAAAAAACGGCAAACTGGACGCTATGACATATGGTTCCCTAAGCCACTTCCCATTACTTCCAATCACTCCTGAGCATGTAAAATCACCAGATAAGACCTGAACTCTCATGATGAAACTCTGAATAGATTCATCCTTCTGAATTTTAATCAATACACATATCCACATTGCTCATCACAAAAAAGTAATCCGTTCAGCGGTTTAGGTAGCAGAAAGCACCGATTATATAGTCATTTAATAATAACTACTTTTTCTGAATCTCATTCTTACAAAAAAATTCATAAAAATCGAGTTGTATGTTATTTTAACTATATAATTTAATTGCATTTTTATCATTTTTTTTGAATTATCATAATGATGAGTTTGAGAGGAGTTAAGTAGATGAGTACTTTGACTGGTGTACTCCGCGATGTTCAATTGTGTCGAATTGAACAAACTAATATTCAGTTTTTGTTTGGATATATCGTTGAACACATTAACTCTCGGTATAAAACTGATGACTGGTTTGCATCAAGCTGTGCGATCGAATTAAAGTTTGAAACTTGGAATTAATGTTTGAAACTGGATGCCGCCGATTATGGCGGCATTTAAAATCTGATGCTTCGGGGGATTCAATTTAACTTGGTTTGATTCAAGCTCTGAGTTTGGTGACCTAAATTCTTAATTAACTCTTTAAAGCCCTACTTGTAACGTTTTTAGCTTTTGATGAAAATCAATCAACTTTTTCTTCCTCTGATGTAGGTAAACCTTGAGTATATTCAACGTAGTGTTTTCTAAGAAATTCGAGTCCGTTAGAGCTATCAACGTTCAGATCTAGTTGAGCTCTAATAAATTCAAGTCGATGTTTGCATTCGTTAATTAATTCAGCCCATGTCTTGACCCAAATCACGACACCATTGGCATTATAAATAATACCTTTACCATGTTTGTCTTCTTTCAGTCTATGACGCGCAAACTCGTCTAGTTCATTTGATATTATCCAAAAATTCCATCTTGTATCAAGAGATTTGAAACGTTCATCTGCTGATACTGCATAGGCATAAGATTCAATTTGGCCAATTTCCTTTTGCCCAACCTTCACTTTTGGTGCCTTCAACTCGACAATCAGATGTTCTCTTTCAGAAGGGTGATTTCGAGCAATGTTTCTTGTGAGCATCAAGTCAACTATACCAACCGAATCATCTAATCTTTTTACCGGCGAGTCTGGTGCTATATCAATACCTTTACTTTTAAGGTGTTTCTGGAGCACTTTAGTTAGCGACTTGTCACTAATCGATAGCGAAAATTGCTCGCCAAATATCCATGTGTTTTCTTCCAATATCTTGTGAAGTTGGCTGCGTTCCTTCAGTACCTTTTTGATATCTTGATTAAATAAAATCTCTTCAAGTCCCGACAAAAATATCAATCTGTCCGTCACAACCTTTGCAGCACTAATTATTGCAGACAGCGATACGTCTTTTAACAGTTCGGAAAATTCCTTCTGTTTATCTTCAGATAAACTGAGAACTTCAGTTAAAATTGCATGCAAATCGCTTGGTTGTGACGTGACAATTTGTTTTAGAAGACTAAATTGAAACTTCTTTAATTGGAGAGTTGATTTGTCGAATTCAGGCATTAATTGGTTGATGTTTAACGCAAGAATGTCGAATATTTGCTTTTCTGCTTGTTCGATATGGCCAAGTAAGTCAGTGGTGTAAGGGTAAACCTTTTCTTCTTTCCACTTCTCAATCTGGCTAGATGAATTTTCTACCTGTCGGCGTATTAGATAATTTTTGATGCATTTAGTTGCGTCAGCTAAAGGCTTCTTCAGTGAAGGCTCCATTTCTCCTAGACCAAGTACACCTATGCGACTGAGTTCGGATATATGTTCAGACTTCAAGTATGCAGTATAAGAAACCTCGTTAGTGCCCTTTATTTTTTTACTTATGGGGAGTAGCGGAAAGCCTGCTTTATTGCATAACTGAATTTCATTTTTTGTCTGACTGCTCCATTCGATAATTTGTAATTCATAATCAAATTCCCGCCCCTCATATGTTACTTTGGGAAGTTCGTGTGTCTCTGTTTTCGCTATCAATAAACTAGGGTCAATCTTGCTTCCATTTACAAGTAATGCCGTATCAGCATAAGTAGACAGGTAGATTGCAAAGGATGATGTTAGGTGTTCAGTTAGTCTTTCATCTAATAAAGAAGAGAATTCTTTCAATGGTTCATATATTGAAACTGTCGTGCCTGCTTTTGTTACTTTACTCACTTTATTGTCAGCTAAGGTGAATATCGTTTTATTATCAGCCTTTCCTTTAATTGAATACTCAAAATATTGGTCACTATTCTCTTTATATCGAGTATTCCACTCGATGGCACGTCCTATAGAAAAAGATTTAAACCTTCCTTGACCTTCCTTGCCATGCAAGAAACGCCCTTTTGGTGACATACCATTTAGACTTTTCCAAGAACCACCTAATCCACTGAAATATTTCCCAGCTTTATTGTAATCTATGCCATGACCATCATCTTTCACGTGTATGGCAGAAATGCCTAAGTCATTATTTTCAATCAATACCTCTACATTATTTGCATCTGCATCTAGTGCATTCCAAACCAATTCCGAAATGGCTGACAAAGCACTTGATTTAGATACTTTATCAAGGTGGTCACCTTGAACCTCTACTTGAATTTGTTTAGTCATTAATGATCCTTAATATACGTTATCCGTTTGGACTAATCGTGAAACGCAACTGCTTACTCTTCCTCAAACTCAGAATTACTAAAACGCAATACATTGCAATTTTCCTTAATGGTACGCTGCGATGCTTCGTCAAAGCCTTCTCTTGATTCTGCTCTTATTTCCACAGAGATAGATACTTCAACACCAAGTTTCGAAGTAAACTGCTGCACTACTTCATCGACTATGGTCGCGAAATCCATTTTTGCTTTTACTGGATCGAGATCAATGTTGCCGTAAAATTGCTTTTTAACAGCGGTTTGTATCGCAGGTGTTATTAGCTCGCCTGGTGCTGGCTGTGAAGGAGTTGCTGGTGAAATTCCAGGCACGGTTGTTGGCTCGGTAATACCACCAGCAGCCGGTGAAACTGGTTCTGGTTGGGGAACAGGTTTCGTTTTTTCTCGGTAATCTGCTGCGGCAGCTTTATCTATAAGAACACAAGCGTCGTCTAATATTGGAAACCCACCGTCACCAAAGTGAAAACCTAAGTAGCGATCTCCATCTTTACCCGATGCGTAGCCAAAAAAATCTTCGCTGTCTAAGCCCTGACTGATAGCGTTCTTGTAAACCTGATCATTGACTAGCCTTGGTAGATACAAGTAGTGACATGTGTCTTGGTAGACCTTCAAAGCGTTTATATCACTGGCACCATCTTTCAAATACCACTGTGCGAGCAGTTTCTTAAGGTGGATCGGTGACCATTCAGATGTTACCCACTCTTCTTCACGCAGACGATTTTCAATTTCTTGAATAAGATTAGGAGCGTTGGTAGAGATTGAAACGGCTTCCCAATCAATTGTTTTATCTGTGGCCTTAAACTGCATCGGACAAACAAGCCACTTATAGGTTTCCCTTACCATTTGTTTTAGATTTGTCTCTGAGCTTGCCCTATTTCGTTTCGCTAAATTAGCTTGAAAAAGATCCAAGTTTAATTTGCCGTCATTAATGTCGGCAACAATTTCTTGCCAAGCTAAGTAAGTGCGCCCAGCATCTCTTAAGCGACCGACAACATCAGAGTCTGCCGATAAGAAAATCAAACGATTTCGCTTTTGACGAGGTTGATCCCCTCGGGTGGCAAGGACTTTTTCAGCTGCGACAATCGCACTGCCACCACCGGCCTTTGAATAACCATCGCTTGGAGGCAATACAACTAACCTGGGACCTACACCGTAATCGTCAGGTATATCAACAGAGTTCGTGAATACATGTACACCTGCAAAAATTGTATTTCTACCAAAAACGCTATTTACACGGCGCTTTAATTCATCATTAAGGGCTAACTTATCAATGTTATCTTTTCGGCTTTCCATTTCACGACGCAAATTTGGTTTTGTGTCGAGCCAAAACCGGTCTTGATCTGAATAAAGATAATGTAGCCTGTCTCGTAAACGCTTTAATACATCTTCAAATACGCCAACGGTTTGTCCAGGTTGAACTGAACCTAGTAAAATTCGTTCAACTTGAATGCCCTTCACAACCTGATCGCGAGTGCTAGGAGCGCTACCCAAAAAGATAGTACGCATAGCTCTATGTGCGGCGTGTACACTGCCAAAGCGTGTATCATCGCCGTCTATTCGATGTGGTTCAGAGCGCGAACCATCCACTTCACGTTCAAGAACGGGTTCCCAACCTTGAGGCAAATAATGGATGCTTTTATTCCGAACAAGACTATCGTCTAAAGGAATTGACCCAGGCATTATTAAAGCATCTTGATTGTTATCGTTCCACAGCCTATGAATGATCACTGCCATGTATTGAAGAACCCCCCGCGTCCTCTGAAACTTGTCTAGAGTTGACCAGTCTTCATAAAGGCGGTCAAAAATCTCTGGGTGAATTGGATAGGAATTACACATCCGCACAAAATACTCATTTGATTGAGTTTCAGTTGGAAAATACTGAGCATTATGACGATAATAATCACAGAATTGTCGACTAATGCCTTCCACCTGTGCCTTCTCGCCAGCATCTTCGAATAGTCGCCTACGAACTATTTCAAAAGCTTCTTCAGTTGCTACAGGTTTCCACACTGATTCTACTCGCCCAAAGTGTTTCTCTAACGCCACTAACGTCTTTTGCCCAAATGAGTCACCTACTTCAGTTTCTGATTCAGGCAAAGAGGCAAGTAAGATAGCATTCGGCACCGTTTTTAAAGCTTCAGTCAAAGCTTGCACAAATTTTAGGTTGGCTTCGTAAGTACCAGCGTTTAATTGTTTTCCAGGTGTAAGATCACTGAAAAATTTCTGCAATTCATCTATCAACACAACACAAGGTGAGGCCTTTGTCAGTAGATCGGCCAATATGTCTTTACCAGGGGCAGTACCCGATAGATCGCTCGCTTCAACCAACTTATAACCTTCATCCCCCAGCAATTGCCAAGCCATTTCACCCCATAGAGTGTTGGCTGTAATGGCATCATGACGCTTGCCCTGGCTGGCTGACATAGCAATGCCATCCATCACTGCGACTTTGGCTTGAGGTAGCTCACTAATTCCAGCGGCATCCAATACTGGGGCTACCCCCTGTAGTTGGCTAGTACTTACTTGACGAGAAGCTAGATGATAAACAGCTAACATGGTGTGGGTTTTACCGCCACCGAATGCTGTTTGTAGCTGAATAACTGGGTCGCCACCTAATCCAGCTAAGCGCTGGGCAACTGAAATCAACAGTAGGCGCATACCTTCTGTAATAAAAGTTCTTGAGAAAAACTTCACCGGATCCTGATATTCAGGAGTGGCCGCACCGGTAGCAACTTGGGTGATGTCCGCAGCAAACTCAGATTGCTTGAACGTACCTTCTAAAACATCTTTATGTGGCCGAGCAATCTCACGCCATGGTTTTAAACTCATTACCTACTCCTTAAAAATCCATTCCAAGTTGTTCATCTCTATGGCCAGCATCGTGCGACGCAGCGACTATTGCATGCCATGCACCGATTAATTCGTTATAAGCTCGTGCATCGTCTGCCCATTTTTTTCGTTCACATGAGGTATACAAGTGATACGCCAATTGACGGATAGGCTCTCCACGCTCTGGCATTCTTGCCAGTAAAGTTCCTGTAGCACTTTCACCCTCTTGATTAAGTACTCTGATCAATTGATGACAAGCTTCCCATATTGGTGTGCGTGAATCGGTTTTTGGATCCCAATCACTAGGGTATTCACTCCATTTTAATAGTCGTACTTTGCCACCACCCGCTTCAATCACACCAGCTTCGCACACGCCGTCAACAGAAGTCCCTTTGGCTCGGGCAAGTGTATCCGCTTCGCCAAATTGTCCTTCCCCCCAACCAAACTGACTAAACCAATCATCACAGAACAAAGTATCAGAATCAAAATTACCGCTATCGGGATTAAGGTATTCGGAGATGGCGCGGTTAATTAATATCAACGCTTCGAGGACACTCATCCTTGTACCGTCTTGATTGAGTACCACATCGTATTTTGAGTATATCGCCATGCCTGGGCCAATAGCGGCTTGGGCTAAATCTACCGGCGCAATGGGTGTAACGCCAGTTTCACCACCAATCATGGCTTCTAAAGCCTCGGGCATTTTTTCTCTAAGTTCTCGTTGAAATTCTCGACGGGAAATAGAGTCCGCATCCAATTCTCGTTTTTTACAAACTAGTATGACTGATGAAGCTAAAGCGTTTGTTCCTGAAGCAATCATGCGATTTGCCAATTCTGTTCGCATAGGCCAAGTTCCATCTATAGAAAATCCAGCTCGAATAACCGCCTCTAGAAATGTTTCCCAGCCCGTACTGGACGTACTACCTTCTTTGGTTTCAGCTTGTTTAAATGCATAATAAATAGAAACTGGGAAAGCTGGGTGACCATTTTCAGCCATATTGTGAATTGCCCGAGTCATACCGTCTAAAAAGAATGTTTCTGCTTTTTCCTTACCACCGTGGCGATATGGAGTCGCTACTAATTCTTCGGCTTTAGGAACAGCTAGTGTTGAAAACAACTCAGGATAAATTCTCCTTAGAGATCTGCGCATCCAAACATAAAAGTAATCTGCTAAATCAGCATAACCAATATTATCGTAGTATGGAGGGTCAGTAGAAATGACCTTGTTGATTGAAATATTTTGATTTGAAGCGTCTGCCTGAAATACAGTGCCTGGAATAAGTGAATTTAATTTAGTACAAGCATTTAAATTGTCCGCTGTATATTTAATCGCTTTCAACCAACATATAGACTTATCTCCTAATACGTTTGATTCTGGAAAGTCCCATGCCATGGGTAACGCTTGCCTTTTGTAAGTTTGCATCACTTGTTCACCAGAAGCCTTCCAAGTTACTAAGCTACTGTTATAGTCAGTTAGTCTATCCACGGCAAAAGCTAAATATACTGCTAATGCGTCACCATAAGCTGTGGCGCCAGTACCTCCCGCATCTATTCCCATCCCGTCATCATTCATGCCCGCTGATGTAGCATCCAGAATGGCCTTATTTCGAGCTTCTTGAACTAAATCGGAAAAGGTTGTCAACGCAACCAATTGTCGTTTCGTGAAGAGATCACCATATTCGTTCAAACCATATAATTGCGTACGGATATCACGAGGGTTGTGATTGATCTTAGTAGTCGGTTTCCATTCGGGCTGCGCAGAATTTGCAATATTTTCAATTTCTTTAGTTGGAGTCAAATAAATGCGGCCAGACTTGCCTTGTACAATAACTGCCATCAGTCGTTGATTAAATGTACCTCGTTGTCCTTGTTCTCGAATTAATTTTACAGGTATTGGTGTGTCCGAAATTAGGCACTTAAAGTTCCCACCTCTACCTACTTTAGTTCCATTTTTGGCTTCTACGGGGAGTTGCCCCACTTTAACTTGGAAGCGATATGTATCTTCCTCAACTAGTGGCTGAACATACGCTTCTTTGCCTTTTTTGCTAGATAAAATGAAATTGGAAACTAATGGCACATCTACATGGCTAAATACAGGATTGGGGCTTTTCACAGTGCGAGCCCATAACCAGGCAATTACGGTTAAATTTTCACCTGCATAAGGAATTAAATCTGGTCGCTCAGTAATCATGTCGTCAGTTATTTTGACCTTAGGATATAAATGGCCAATCCGTTTAATTGCTTCTTCGCGCATCCAGTTACCGTAACGGCGCACATCTTCTGCTAATGCCTTTGCACCACTCCAGTCTTCATCTAACTTTCCGCCAGGACGAATCTTGTCTTTACCCTTTTTTGTCTCCTCGATTAAGGGCCCTACTGGTGGTTGGCCAGCAAATTTTGGAGGAATCTCTATCATGGCTTTGTTGATCATTACAGCGACCGGGTTTAAATCACTGGCAAAACTTTCTAGCCCTAACCTTTGCGCTTCAAGAGGGATAGCACCTCCACCCGCAAAAGGATCGTGGAAGGCTGGCAGTTTTGTCGGGTCGAATAATTCAGTTGCTTGCGGATGATTTCGGTTTAACTCACAAGTTTCTCGCCAACTTTCCTTAATCGCTTCACGTGCGCGATTTAACACTTCTTCGTTATTTGTGTTTTCCCATTTCACTAAATCGCGAATGATTTGGAACAGTTTCTCTCGCTTGATTTCGGCTTCTTTTTTATTGACTCCGAATTTAAAACCGCCATCCTGTTGATAACCGGGATCATTCACCATCTGAGCAAAAATCACCGCACGTGCGGCAGGCAATGGGCGACGTGCCCACCAAAGGTGAAGCCCCCTAGGGTGAGCTCCAATACCAGGTTGTTTTTCGTGCGCGCACGCAGCATTAATTTCATCTAAAGGTAACGCCACTTCGATGAGTTTTTTAGGACTGTATATTTTTGTCATTATCTATCCGTTAAAAGCAATCTGCTCAAGAAATACCTCGGCATGCTGATCCAATAAAATCCTCCTGGTGGTAAAAAAACTTGGCCATTTATCACTAAACCAACGTCTGGCTAACTTTTCAAAACCTTGTCTATCATTAACTCGTCTTGCTTTAGCAACTTCTTGATTATAACTTTTCAGAATTTCTAATCGGTCATCACATAATCGTTGGCAGTTTAAGTTAAGTATACTTATCGTTTTTTGAACAAGCTCTTCAACACTCCCGTATTGGTGCTCTAAATAGTTGAAGTCTGCGCAAGCTTCCTTATTAACAGACAAAGCACCTGAACTTTTTTCAAAATGAAATAGTCGCGGTCTAGCAATAATATCTTGTGGATTAAGGAATAGACCTTCACAAGCTAACGCCAATTTTTGTTTACTTATTAAGTGATTTTTATGTGAGTCACAGCTCAAATTTATTGGTAAAGGATGTATCGACTTTTGTGCATCATCACCACCAACACAGACAGCAAAAATATTTTGCCAGTCCAATGCCCAATTCTTAGTTGGATTTGACGAATCTGATTTAGAGTGAAAATGTTCAATACGCTGCTTATGTATTGGTTGAGTCTTTATATTCCTTTCACAATATCCGCAAAGGCCTCCCTGATCTTCGAGTAATAACCCTTTTATTGCTCGATAATCATTTCCTGCATTATAATTACGGAAATCCGGATCCCAATTCGAATTTGGATGTTGGTTTTCATAAACTGTAAGTGCATTTGGCGGCTGAGACTTATTTATCTTCTTCAATCTCAATCTCCCACTTACGATTTTCGATATATAAATCAAGTTCAGTTAATTTTGGCTCTTCACCTACAAAAATTTCATCTAATTTTTCACGCATGGATGTTGCTGCGCTGGATTGCCATTGGTCAGCATAAACAAGTTTTTCATATGATTGTAAAAGCTGAGTATTTTTATCCTCCTGTGGGCGGCTGTCGACACCAAAAATCCTTTTGAGAATTCGAGAAGATTCCGCCCCCTTAGTTCCAGATGGCGAAGAGTGAACTTTACCCTCATCAAAGATACGAATACATTCAGCAGGCACTGTAGAAAGCACTTGTGGACTATGACTTGTAACGACAAATTGAATTTTTGGAAATGCCATTTGCAGAGAAGATATGACTCTCTGTTGCCACGATGGGTGCAAAAACATATCGACTTCATCGATCATTACAATACCGTTTGTCCTTAGTGCAGCTTCTTTACCAAAGTGAGGATTAAGTTTGTAGCACCTAAAAGCAATATCGCTGATCATAACAACCATATTACGTAACCCGTCACTTAACTGACTAAGAGGCACAAACCCATGTTCAGAGTGTTCCATGACTAATTGTTGATTTTGACTGGAGCGATACTGCAAGTCACGCCAACCCGTTTCTTTCTCTGTTAGGAGATTAATTGCTCCTTGAACAACAGCAATTGCATCTTTGAAACTATTTAGCATTGTTTCATCTGTTTTACTGCCTTCGAGTTCATTTATCTGAAGCTCTCTATAGCTTTTAAAAATCCAACCAAACCATTTTTCAAATTGCTTATAACTTGATGTTGCAGTTATGCAGTTTTGGTATCCCCACAATCTAGATTGAGAGCTAGCATCTAGCTCCGTATCCTCTACTTCAGATGTATAGCGCCCTTGATACCATAAGCGCCCAGTACCTAAATAAACGATCACTGGTAATTCAAATTCGCTTCCTTGATCATCAAGCTTCCCCTCTCTAATAAGGCTCTGAACCTTTTTAGCTTGTTGAGTAAGTTCTTTTGTTTGCTTATCTAATAATGCATTTGTACGCAACTTCACTTGTTCTCGATATTGCGACCAAACGTAATTGTCTCTTGAAGGTTGAAAAGGCCAAGTTCCTAATGATGCTACAGTAGAAGGTAGTTGCACTTCCATACTGCTGTAAATGCGCTTTATTCTTACATCACCGATTTGTATCGTCGCAGATTTCCCAGCTTGACTGCCAATATCGAATCCTTTCACAAATGGCCAAACAGCTATTCTTATTGCGTCTAAAACTGTTGTTTTACCTCCGCCATTTAAAGCGGTAAGCACTGTTAAATTCGGATGAAGAGTTACCTTAAGGCTTTCAAAACAACGAAAATTTCTTATTTCTATTTCTTCTATTTTCATATTGATTGCTCCGGTGTTACCGCTTTTGAAAGCAGATCACTGAGATCATAATTAATACTGGCAACACCAAAGTCAGGTTCTATGTTGAATGGATTTTTCACGTAGTACGGCCCTTCATGTGAGTCTGAATCAACTACAACAATGGCTAGAATAAACTTTTCAGCTTGGTTTAAGCCGTAAATGATTTCGTTGCGGCTGACTGTAATTGTACTTTGGCCTTTAGCTCGACCTTTTACTTCAATATGACGGTCTGATTTGATTGAGCCATCAGCATTAGCAGGTGGACGTGAAGTAACGTCCCAACCACATTTTTCTGCACCTACATCAGACACTGCAAAACCAAATGCTTGCTCAGCTTGCATAACTGCATTCATGGCTACTCGCTCAACGCGAGCGCGAGCTTCTGCATCAACTGAAAATTGAGTTTCGCCTTTGCGAAGTGACAATAAACCCTGCGGAATTACCAAAGCCCCGCCGATGACTACCGGTGTACTTGATACTACATTTTTGAGTGCAACTAGTTCTGCTTTACGTTGTTCTAGACGAGCAGTAAGTTCATCTACGCGGCGGCGTGCCATTTCGGGCTGCATACGCGGTTGTTTACCTGCATTAACATCGTCTTGCAGTTTAATGTATCGGTCTGACCAATAGTTGATTTCTTTTATCAGGCGCTCGTTAACGGCTGCCATAGTTTTATCAGCCTGTCGTTCACGGCGACCTTTTACTTCAGCATAGTGCTCGGGCACTAATTTTTGTGATGCATGATTTAGCGCTAAGGTTTCAAGATTATGATTTAGCCAGTTTGCCTGAAGCACATCGCTTACTAGTTTGCGGTCGTAATCATCGATTGGTTGTAAATCTAAGTGCGGTGCCCACCCAGCATTAATTGCGTTACCTTGCTCATCGATTTCGACAAATTGTAAGCGACGTGAAGCGACTCCACCATCTTGGCTAGACTCACGCACTACATGGTCAACCATAAACAGAACTTTTGGTTGTGTACTGTCGTCATTTGGGTCAACTAAGACGGCACCTTGTTTCAATTTAGGCCGATGAGCTTGCAACACTAAATCCGTGGCAGCATGCATTAGAGGATGTGTGGGATGAAGCATATCAGCCATTGGTTTGCCAGATTGACGTACATGCTGCTTTTCAAAGCAAATTCGCTCATACTTTTTCAATACTGGGGTACGGCTTTCACCAATGATACGGTCGCGTTCACGAATAGCAGCAGGAACGTGTCGCACTTCATATCGCCCAGCCTCTCGTGGCCGAAATTCGCCACCTAGTTGCTGGAACGCTTCTGTAAAAAAGGCGCGAATAAAATAAGGTTGCAGTTTCCGCGCCTCAGCTTTCTCCATTTCTTCTTTTACAGCATAGAGCTCATCAAGCCCCATGTGTTGATCTACTAGCGCATTGCGTTTAATGATTTCCTTGAGATGCTCGGAATCGAGTGCCCCTTCAATTACCTCATTCATTCTGGCTTTGGTTTTTGGATCTTCACCATAACGAATCGCCTCAACTAACAAATCTTTTAAAGATACGTTATCAAAGGCTTCACCAAGCACATCAAACACTTTGCCACCCAAAGCTTCTTTTTCGACTTCGATTTTATCGAATAATCGCTGAAAGACAGCGCCTTCACGCGTTTCGTTGGCTACGATGTTCCAGAGGTGACACACCTCAGTTTGACCAATACGGTGAATACGACCAAAGCGCTGTTCTAAACGGTTTGGATTCCACGGTAAATCGTAATTCACCATTAGATTGGCGTTTTGTAGGTTTACCCCTTCACCTGCTGCATCTGTAGCCACCAAAACAACCACATCAGGGTTGTTCCGGAACTCTTCTTGAATTTTACGACGCTCATCACGATTAGTGCCACCAGAAATGGTACACACTGCGCTAGTGTTGCCTAGCATGTCGCCGATACGAGCAACTAAGTAATTAAGGGTATCTTTGTGTTCGGTAAAAATGATTAGCTTACGGCGACTGCCGCTTGCGGTGAACATCTCGGGTTTGTCTTGCAGTAAGCAAGATAGCTCTTCCCACTTCTTGTCGTTGCCCGATTGGACAACCATTAACGCTTGATATTCAAGGTCTTTGAGGCTTACTATCTCAGCTTCAAATTCTGGAATAGTTTCGGCAGCCGAAGCCTGATCCACAACTTGTTCTGCATAGATTTCGTATTCTTCGGCGCTTAGATCCTCATCGAGCTCATCAAAGTTGTCCGGAAGGTCAATTTTTTTCTTTACGTTATATTCACTAACTGTCTCGGCAATATCTTTGCCTTTCACCGCTTGTCCGCGTGCCAAAAGCTTGGCATCCGCTAAACGATCTTCCATACGTTTACGGCGTCGTTTCAAGGACTGGTAGATTGCCTCTGGACTAGATGCCAAACGACGTTGCAACATAGTTAATGCGAAACCTATATTATTTTTCTTTTGACCATCTAACCTGTCTGCGCGATTCATCTCTTCTCGCACGTAGGTAGTAACCTGCTCGTATAGGGATGCTTCCATCGGTGATAATTCATAGTTAGCGGTGTAAGCTCGTCGTTCAGGAAACAACGGTGTGCCATCAAATTTGAGTAGCTCTTCTTTAACCATGCGGCGCATCATGTCTGTTACATCGACTTTGTGTGCGCCCTCGCGGAATTTGCCGTAAAAACGGTCGCCATCCAACAACGATAACCAAATCTGAAAATCTTCTTCTTTGCCGTTATGTGGTGTTGCTGTCATCAGTAAGTAATGACGAGTAATTGAACCGAGCAATTCACCTAGTAGAAACCGTTTGGTTTTATTAACTTTGTTACCAAAGTAACTAGCTGAGAGTTTGTGAGCTTCATCAACAATGATTAAGTCCCATTCAGTATTTTTAAGTTTCTCCTGAAAATCTTCATTTCGAGACAGTTGATCCAATCTACAAATAAGTTGGTTTGCTTCATCAAAATAATTACCAGAGGCACATTGCTCTTGTTTCTCACGGCTGAAAATTTCGAATGTGACGCCGAACTTTTCGAGCAATTCGTCTTGCCATTGTTCGGTTAGTGACCCTGGCGACACAATAAGAATTCGTTTTGCATCTGCACGCATTAATAATTCACGGATCAGCAAGCCAGCCATGATGGTTTTTCCTGCGCCAGGGTCATCGGCCAGCACGTAACGTAAAGGTTGTCTGGGCAGCATGTGCTCGTAAACGGCGGAAATCTGATGGGGCAAGGGTTCAACATTTGAGGTGTGAACAGCCATCATTGGGTCAAACATCGCTGCTTGAGCAATTCGGTATGCTTCTAGCCCTAGTTTGAATTCAGCACCTGGTGCGTCAAATGCCCACGAACGACCCTCTGTTGCTAACTCTAATCGTATTTCATCTGAAACGAATAGCATTTGTTCACCAAGTTTCCCCTGGCTGTCTTTATAGTACACCGTAATGGCAGAGTCACCTATCGGTTCAACTTGGACGATGCGCACTATTTGATCTGGCAAAATGCCACGCACTTGTGCGTCTTTCTTAATGTCTTTGAGTTTTAGCATGACGGTATTCCTTTACTTTTTGCAATATAACCAGGAGCTATCTCAAGTGTTTCAATACCGCTTAGTTGAAAACTATTTTGCAACCACAATTGGTATTCTTTACCTTCCAACGAAGCATCAAGAGTACAGTCTACATTCCAACGTCTCAATAGATAACCTACCATTGCGGCGCGGACTTCAGTGACTAACATACGGTCTTTCATACCGTAGTCCAATTCAATCGCTGTGGGATGGATTACATTTTTTGGATGCGGCACTAGTTGCAATGGTATCAACAATTGCCACTGAGAGTCGTTTTCAGTTCTTTCATGCACTTGAGTTGCGGTTTTAATTGTAACTTTGCTAATACGTGTTAGAACAAAATCTCTGAAACTTTGGGATTTACGATCAAAGGCTCTAACGTGCCAACGCAAACCATTATCTACAATTGAATGTGGAACTAGCTCTCTTGTCCCTGAACCACTTGATAATGAAGTGTAAATAACGCTGACAGCCTTGTTGTTTAAGATAGCCTGAACCAACTTCGCCACAATAAAGATATCAGGAATATTTAAACTAGATGGTGAATCAACCGGAAAATGTATATCACCAATGGCATCAAAACCATCTGAAATATTGTTGGCTAGTTTTACAAGGGTTCGTTTTGCATCATGTTCAAACAATGGTTTGAATTGATCGGTCTGAAAATATCGCTTTTCCCGTGAGCTGTATATCAGGTTATCCGGCGCAAGTTCCTTATAAATACTAAAATCGCGAGAGCCTGCGGATAGCCCGACCTCAAAACGATTGATCAAATCTTGTCTATAAATTGCGCCCTTAAACAGCAGACAAAAATCTATATAGGCAAGACGTTGTTTTTGAGCATAACCGAGTTCTTCGAGCACCAATTCACAATCCAATTACAACACAGAAACTCAGTGTGGTTCATTTTAAAACGGTTGTAAAGTACACGTAATAAAACTACCTTTTTAATTTCACATCGCTCATAAAACGAGCAATTGCATTCCCGTTGAAAAACTTTTTTACATTTTTTTCAAAAAATTGTCTGGTTTTTAATTCTAGTTAAAAAAGTAACTTATCTGGCGACATGCTGCATCCAATCTACCATAAGCAAAAAACCATCATATCGCCTAAAAACATTAATGATTAACAAAAAGTTTCATTGTGATAAAAACTCAATTAAAACAATAGGTAAAAGCAATTCCAACCTATTGTGATTTGCAATTACACCCTCTATGATAATTTCAATATTTGTAAGATTTAAAGGCAATTAGTAGGAAATATCATGGGAAGATACGTGCAAAATGCGAAGGTTTATGCGAAGTGGTTAAAGGATGGCCGTGGACAGGGTCTTCATCTAGCTTCAGGTTATGCCGCTTGCCGAATACCAAAACTAGTTGGAATTCGTTGCTGCCCTGTTTGTCTAAAAGCGCAAGTAGAGGAGTACGGTGAACCATACTGGAAGCGAATCCATCAAGTAGTTGGCACGAATGTGTGTGTGACCCATGGGTGCGAATTGAGCTTTGTCCCACATACCAAAACAGGACAATATCGCCACACATTTCGTCCTGCAATGAGCCGCCATAAATTTACCCGAGAACATGCTAATGTAAGTGACATCGATCATTTGATAACTAGTGCGTGCGAACAATTATTATCAACTACAGATGTTAGCTCGCCGACATATGCACATGGACAAATTATTACAGGCAATTGGCGCGAGGCGTAGATGCGATGAAAGGTGCTTATGTTGATTTTGATAAACTAAAAGCAACAGTGTCCAACTTCTGGCAACATTCATGCCTAAAAGACAATCACTTGTCTATAAATAATCATCAAAGCAATTGGCTACATAACATTTTCAGAAAGCATAGAAAGAGCTTTTCATATCTAGAACATATCGTGATAAACGCCGCACTTTTGCAAGACAAGTTCAATATTACCGAATGTATAGGGTTCGCTTCCGGGCAAGCAAAGTCATTACGTAAACATGATTCAGTATCTTCATTTGCTACTTCATTACCAACACCTTTATTAGACTCAGATAAATTGGCTTGGGAACGGCTACTAGAAAAGCAAACGCCTAAATTTGCTCGAAATATGTCACCAGCTCTTTACACCAGACTTTACCGAGCCGATAGAGATTGGTTGTTACAGATAAACGAAGCGCATAAAGCAAAGCGAATACCAGTAAATAACAGAGTAAATTGGCGTAAGCGCGACTTTGCTACAGTGAGATCGCTGTTTGGCATCATTCCCAGGATTGATGAAGGTTTGTCACTACCAAGGTCAACAAAGCGTTGGCTAATGTTTCAACTAAGTAACACCTCGACTGTTGAAAAATTTGCGCAGAAACTTCCCATAACCTCGATGTTTTTAGAGCGTTATGCTGAATCAGTATCTGAGTATCAAATACGCCGGATCACTCACCAACTGTTTACAAATCCACACTCATTTATTACTCGTCGCTGGTTTCTTCTCAGAGCATCAGGCTTAAGTGAAGAACGAATGACTGAAATAACAAGAAGATTTTTAGCTGAACTTGGTGAGTCGCTCCCGCCTTTCGGACATATGAATTTTACGCCGCTACATGAGACAAATAATGCACAATAAACAACTTAAAATAGCGTTGAATAACATTGAAATTTGGTTGAGTGAAAAAATGCTCTATTACAGTGCTAATCACCATAAATTTTATATAGGCTATTACGCTGGGATGGGCAATTTTGATGTAAATGAGTTACCAAGCGAATATCAAGGTTTGATTGTTAATAGCGAAGTTGAAGAGGACGAAGCAAGTCATTATGTGCTATCACAATTATCAGTCATCAATAAAGAACGGAAAGAAATTAAACCTTACACTACCTGTCTGGCAAGAGTAAAATCTGCAAAAAATTATGGGCATGAACATGATGCAAGTCTTATGTCGGCAATTCGTTTTGCTTCGTTACATCATGCACATCAGAAACGGAAATCATCAGATGAACCTTATCCCAATCATTTGATTGAAGTTACCCAACTCATTAAATTTTATGAACCGACTTCAGATGAAACGACGCTCATAGCCGCCATTCTGCATGATATTGTTGAAGACACTCGCGTCACTATTGAAAGTCTTGAGTTTCTTTTCGGATCAGAAGTATCGAAACTGGTATCCGAATTGACATGTGCCAACTCCTCCAATTCAGATGACAAAAAAGCAGTACTACTCGAGCAAATAAGTGTGGGAAGTGACCACGCAAAGTTAATCAAGTTGGCCGATGTGATTTCAAATGTCTCATCACTCCCCAACTATTGGTCTATTGAACAGAGACAAAAATATGTATCTTGGTGTAAACAAATAGCCGATGTATGCGCTTCAGCATCGCCAAGACTGTATAAACTTTTTCAAAGTATTGTAGTGAATAATCATCCACAAATCCGTGCAACAAAATCAAAGCCCTCATCTATTAGCGTTTTTTTGCCGAAAATGGATAAAGATACGATGTCAAAACCATTAGGTCTTGAGACAGTTCGCAATAGAGTCAACGTAGTCACTAACTTGCGCAATCAATTGACCGTTATTCTCCCAAGCGATGTCATAGCTGATTTAGATCTGGCAGAGGGGGATGAGGCTGAATTTTGTGTAGGTGACACAATTGTCACATTTCATAAGATACAAAGTAGTCTAAAAACACAACAAGATTCGATACTGTTGATAGTAACAAAATGGTGTCGTTCCGACCGAGAAGCGTTACATTGGTATAATCACGAACAAATTCCCGCTTTCAAAATGACGCCGAGAGAAGTCGTTGAGCACGGCTTTTATAAAGAACTTATAAACTACCTAGAGTCGGTTGCACTAGGAGGATTTGCGTAGCCAATTTCATAAAGCTAGCCGAGAAAATACAATGAATATGAAAGACGTAAAACAGTTAAGTTATTTGTATGGTGTTGAACCTGAATCTATAAAGTCGATTATTAATACTGAACTTGAGCATCAGCGTGCAAAATTAAGAGCAATCATGGCGGTAGCGATTGATTACTTTAAAACACAAGAAGGAGCTAGGACTTGGTTTGCCACTGTAAATCGTGGTTTAGGTGGCGTTACTCCGCTGTCACTACTAAACACCGAGAAAGGCTTTCAGCGAGTTGAAAATTGTATTATAAAATTAATGCATGGGATGACTGCATAATATGTGTTTGTTGGCTGGCTTATCATTAAACATATAGAGAGTTTCATGAATCAGTTTAAATTATTGGGAAACCGTTTTCTAAGAGGTATTTAACATGTAAATCGAAAATGAAGAATTTGAATCTTTTCTAAAATAGCAGATGGAAAGCTTCCAGAATTGGCAGAGATAATCAAGAACCGACTACTACGATAGTTTAATACTTTAATGGAGACTTCGTGACGATATCTAACTTAGGACAAGCTATAGAATTTCAAATTGAGATCAACCGCTTCTTGGTAGCCAATGACATGAAAAATCTCGTAGGCGATTACGGGGAGCTCCTAATTCAAAAAGCTCTTGGTGGCACCATGCAAAATGCAGTCAATCATGGATATGACATTCAACATGATGAATATGGCCGAATCGAGGTTAAAACTCGAAAATACGAATTAAAAAAGGGTGGGGGTTCTAAAAAAGAAGACAGAGCAGTAGGATTCAGTGGTAAGGAAAACAACTTTGATTGGTTGGCTCATGTAATTTTGGATACTGACTTCAAAGTGATAAAAGGATGCTTAACAAAATATCAAGAGGTATGGCCAGAAATACGAAGGACACCATATAAAGTTGGCTATTCAACTTCCTCGAATTTACGTAGCAGTATTGACATGACCCGCATACTTATTAATGCTCAGAATGAATTATGCAAAATCATCTAATATTAAATACTCCTTTGACTGGTACTATAGACTCAAATGAGTTGGAATTTATTCTAAGGTATTCAGGTGAAAAAGAACCAGATAGAATTGATACTAGGATAAAAAATTAACAAAGAGAGTGAGTAATTTAAATGCATTTGAAGAGCTGAGTAAGTCACTTCGTCAAAACCTGAAAGAAGAATTAAAAGGTTTAGAAAAAATTAGGCCAGTAGTATAAAAACCTAGTTTAAAGTGAAATTTTCACAAGGAGAAAAAATTGAAGACTATTGGATTGAGAGTTTCGCCATCTGAAGTAACATTTAGTATTTTTGACACAGTTGAAAACTCTATAATAAACATTGAAGAAATTGCAATCCCAAACGCACTAACAGTCCCTGAAAGGCTTAAATATATCCGCTGTAACATCTTGGATGTTCTTCGAGAATATGGAATTCAGAAAGCCGGTATTCGTCTATCAGAACCTACTGCTAAACAAGTGAATATTGATCGTGTGCAAATTGAGTCCGTTATACAAGAAGCTTTTGCTAGTAGTAGTTTAGATGACTATTACTATGGGGCTATCAGCACCATTGCCGCCAAGAATGATATTGAACGACAAAACATTAAGCTGCTTATTAAAGGTGATATGGATCACGAGACCATTGAGAACTGGCAAGAGTTGTCTGAAAAGGAAAGAGAAGCAGTATTAACCGCTATAGGAGCAATGAATGCTTAGTATTAATACTGTTGCAGAGGTTGAATTTGAGCTTAGAGAAGAAATAGGTTAAGAGGGACGTAACTCACAGGTATTCAGGAGTTATGATCAAGCATTAGATGCTGAACTAGTAATAAAGCGAGTTAATAAAAATAGCGTTATTGATACTGATGCTCTATTCAATGAAGCTAGGTTATTATACAAGAGCTCACATCCTTATGTTGTTCCAATTAATTATGCTTGCCAAGATAGCGATTTTATATACTTAGCAATGCCATATTTTCCAGATGGATCTCTAGCTCAATTAATGAATCAAAGATTTCTAACTGTGAGAGAGGTAATAAAGTTTACGTGCCAGTTTGTCAGTGGACTTCACAATATACACTCTAAAGGACTAATCCACTTTGATGTTAAACCTGACAATATATTATTAAGTCATCGTGGAGAGGCTTTGCTTTCAGACTTTGGGCTAGCAAAGCATACTAATTCACTAGGCTTAGCTCAACCTAATCAAATGTATGTAAAACAGCTACCTCCAGAATGTTTTGCTGCAAATGAATACACCGCAGCTTTTGATGTTTATCAGGTAGGGTTAACTATATATAGAATGTGTGTTGGCAGTGAAGAGTTTAATCGGCAATTTATGAGTTATGTTACAGGCGATGTATTAGATCGTACTGGATTTGTAGCTGCTTTAAGGAATGAGGGCTTTCCAAATAGAACAGCCTACCCTGAACATATTCCTGAAAAGCTCAAACAAACAATTAGTAAATGTTTAAAGCCTTCGCCTGATGATAGGTTTTCAGCCGTGTTGGAAATCACTAATGCGCTATCATCCATAGACGAAAAACTATTGGATTGGCAATTTGAAGTGAACGGAAATCAAAGAAAGTGGTCGAAAGAATTTAATGGGGCAATTAAATACGTAGCCACTGAAAATGGAAATTCAATCGCGAAACGGGTACCATCGACTGGCAGAGAGACCAATATTAACCAATACTGTATTAACAACGTTGGAGTTAGAGACCTAAAACGGTTCTTCAAAATCTAAATGAAAGATATAACAATTGTTGACAAAAAGAACTTCAAAAGCAGAGCTTCTTTGGCACAAAAATGTGCACAGTTGTCGTATGAAGAAAAGTTAATGCTTTCTAAAACGTCTCGACCAGCAACTGATTATGATTTAGAAATTGATTCTACTAGGTATGGGTCTCTAGTTTTAAAGAGCTAATTTTTTCCCTTCCATATTAGTTCATTTACAGGACTGCTAACTATTTACCTTGATACAGATTCTGATACATATTTACTGTGTGTGGAAGTTTATGTTTTTTTTTAGTTAGCCAGCCATGCCCTCCCAGCAACTTATCTAGTTGAGTTCGTGACAACTGATTTTGATTTTGCTGCATGATAGAAGTAATCTCATCAACTAATGCAAGATCTCGTTGTTGCCAATCGATCCTAGGTTTGGCTACTGCTTTTTTTGCTGTAGGAAGATGCGACTCCAACCATTGCTTTTCATATGCGTACAGCCAAAAAAATGCGGCATTACATGAGGACTTTATCTCCTGCCGAATAGCCTTTGGTTTGCGCTGGATGAACCTAGTGATTTGAAGCTTGTATTTTCGCCTTTTAGATTCATGTCTGCATTGCTTACGCCATTGAACCAATTCAGATGATGTCGAAATCTGCTGTTCGACACTTCCAATAGATACACCAACTCCTTCTGCAATAGCTTTTCGATGAAATCCTTTTTTCGCGAGAAACATGATCTGCAACTTCATGGTCTCAGTTATTTTTTTAGGATTGAGGTTAACTGGAATATTAAGCCTTAAAGCGAGAGCTTTCACATAACATCGACTTTTACCAATAATCCGACTAACACTCGCCATCGACTCACCTTGATGTAGTAACTCTATGGATTTTTTTTCAATCTGGTCTATAGGTTCTGATTCAATCGATACAGACTCATTTTGCTCTGAATAAAGCGCGTGCTTTGACAGCCAAAATCCCAACAATAGGTACTTAAGTGGGTGTTGAGTGACTTTTTCTGATAGTAGGTAAGAAATATAACGATAGTCTGCAGCCGAGTCAGGAAACAAGGGCTCTGTCTTATGGGCTAGCCCTTGAGTAAATTGATACAGATTTTTAAGAATGTGTTTTCTTCGGTAATGCCCCTCATTAGTAACATACCCATGCTTTTTGAGCAGTTCTTTAAAGTATTTAAATTTAAAGCCCTTACCATTCTGGCTTGCCTGCTGTAATACATCATATGAATATTGAGCAAACTCAAGGCTAAGTTTACTGCATGGCGTCGATTCAACATCCAGCGGTGGATACAAACAGAGGTTTAGCCTAGAGCGACCTTTTAACGGAAAGTGAACTAGCTGAATTTGATGACTGGAGCAAGACTCAATACCAGGAATTTGGTGACTTCGATGCCAATAGGATACGCCAAAGTTGTGAGCATCTGTTCTGGCGCATTCAGGGCAATACTTGATAGAAAGGGACTCTTTTTCACGAACACAGACTAACTGGCACGCCCTAATTGCTTCAGTTGCATTGATGGTGACTAAACCTAACGAAATAGTGGATTTATGGGACGGCAAAAAATAAATAAACAAGGGGGCAAGAGTTTGAAAAAACAAAAGTTCAGCAGGTGACTCCTGACTAAATTTACTTAGCTGAGCAAGCCCCGCAGTTAAATAAGGGTGAACAGTTACTTTGTGATTACCGAATACAGTCGAGAGATAATTCTCAGTCGTCATGCCACTTAAAGTGAAATGACGAATAAGGCGGCTAAACAAGATTTCATCCAGAAAGGCGAGTGGTAGCAGCATTCCTCTCCCTCAAATTATTCAAGTTACTCTATAACTAAATTTTAGACTAAATTGAGCAAACTGCGGCATTAAGAGTAATGCCACTAATTTTAATGAAACCGCTAACCCAGCTCTGTTAACGGATCATCAAGCATCATTTTTTTTTGCCTCAAAAAACGAATAGGGTCTTCAAGTCCTGCAGCTTGTTGAAATATATCAGGATCTTTTATCCTACTTGATAAATCGACGGCGCCAAGCAACTCAATTAGTTGAGGGCTAAACTCTGGATGCTGCGGTTTAGTAATATCGCCTGTCTTATCAACGGAAAGCGTCTTTTGTGTATCAACTTTCGTAATTCGTCGTTGTTTTCCAGTAGGTAAAGTAATCGCATTTTTTAACTCATTAACTTCATTGGTTTGTCGTGATAAGCTGCACGCGACTGCATTACCTGCTTCAATAGTTGATATTGTAATCCGCTCATTTTCGCTACCAATCAACAGACGTTGCGCTTCTCGATAGGTACGACTTGCCATATCGACATTCCCTACTGATAGCTTGTGAAGGGAGTCATTAAGCTCTTCTGTTAGCTCTGTATATACATTAGTCCATTGATAATTCCAAAGTTGAGCTATGAATACTTTCCATGAATCACTTTCCTTTGCAAGAACTGACATATTATGATGATAACCACTTTCAGCTCTTCTAGCTGCTTTTAATTCTTTAACCAAAGTTTGATCAAATGGAGGGTTAGCAACGAAAAAAAGAGGTACTCCTAGTTTATTCACTAACCTATGCAAAAACTTAAGTAGATTGTTTTCACCACCAGTTCGTGAGAACTTCAAATTTTGCATCTCATCAATAACTAGCATTCCGAGAAAACTAGATTTAATACACTGCTCCAATTGACGAACCAGTGCACCAATTGTTCCGGCTGGTTTAGTCTTTTCTCTGTCCAATGAAAGATCTAACGATGCTAAGATTTCTTCACACAAGTCTCTAACACTTGAATTACTAGGACAATCAACCTTAATCCAAACCACTTGTTTGCTTAATACTAAGGGGTTCCCATTGTATGATTCATGCTCAATGACACTAGGAAAGTAACTAAGTACTTGTTCGAGCATAGATGTTTTTCCTACGCCGCTTTCTCCAATTAGTGTCAACCCCTCACCTTTAGGTTGAAAGAAGCCTGTTCTAGGCTCTATATCAGGTCGTTCATCTACTAAATAATGTAAAAATTGTGCGGTCGTTGGTTTTAATGGATTTTTTGCCGCATAGCTTTTTTTAATTGCTCTTTCTATCGCTCTAAAGCACAATTGGTAATCGGCCAACGGTTGTCTCAGCTCATCAATTCTATTTAAGTATTCCTCTCTAACTAATGGGTCTGGATGATCTGCTATCTCTTCAGCATAATCAGGGTAGTTGCTAAATTCTTCCATTACCTCTTCCCAAGCTCGCTTAGGTCGAAGAGCTTCAATTAAAGGATTTCCTTGGTGCTCAGGTAAAATTGCATCATGGTAAATTGCTTTAGTCGCTATCATGATTAATCTCCTTTTGTTCTTCTTTTTCTGCCAATAGGGAGGGAAACGACCTTACCAATAACATCATTTGATTTTGAAATATCAAGAGTTTTTTTAGTATCAGTATTTTGCTCAAGCATATTTGTCGTTGCTTTTAACTCATCTTGGCGACGTTGGCGGACATCTTTTGTTCTTTCAGTAAACGTTATGTTTTTAGAGCTCTTACTTCGTTTCTTAGCGTCTAAAGTCATTTTCTGACGATGTTTATGATCATCAATAGACGCGACACTTATAGGTGCTAACTCTTTTTTTGTGTCAAGCCAGTCTTGCATGAAATCTGATTCATACATCGATTTCCCGCTAAACATGCGACTACGAGACAGTAAGTGGCAAAGTGTAAAACCATGGTTTTTGTCTAGCTGCACATAGATGTAGTTTGTAGTATTCTCATCGATTCGTGCTTCTAAGCGCCATTGGCCTGATGACCTTGCAACAGAGGCTAAATTACGCTCTTCAACTTCTGAGGAAGAATAATACAATCCATTAAAATGTATTCCACTTCGCGTCATACTTACTTTTGCGGGTGGAAGTAAACGAGCTATAACCTCATTTCGAATTGCAGCTTGAAGCTCATGCTTATGCTTAGCAACGTGAATCTTCCAGTAATTGATAGGTGTTGGAGTTAAGTCATTCTCGATTAGTAAAGGGCTTGAAAAAGCTAAGTCATCAAAAATGGATCTATTATGCTCTAGAATCGCTTTAATTATTTCAGTAGTAACTTCTTTTAAAGTGTAGATAGCATCTTTTCTTGGATCTCGGCTACCTCTGACAATATTACCACCTTTAGTAGTTCCCAAAAATTCATGAACCACTTCTTTATTTAGAATGTCAAAACGTTTCTCAACTACTCCTTTACAGTCAGGCCTGTAGGGTGGCGTAAAAGATAGCCTAGTCATTGGGGTAAGAGATTTTTGTGCCTTTAAACCAATCATTTCCCCATTGTCACAGACAAGTTCCTTTGGAATGTGTGCACAAGGCCACTCAGAGTCATCAATCTCCACACCATTTTCTCTACAGTAACTCGATTTAGATAGAAAGCTATTCGCTAATGCCTGTCTAGCTGCGCGCCATGAAGCATGGTAGAGCGATACATGCATACCAACGATCATTCTACTTGCTCTGTCAATTACGATGTAAATTGTTGGTCTACCTAATAGATGTTGCGATCCAAGTTCAGAAACAATATGAACATCTGCGACTGTAGCATCAATCTCAAAGTGAGTTCCTGGTAAGTAGCTATCCTGGATAACACTTCCTAATAAACCTCTTTTGTTCCTGAGGTGATCATTTTCTGTTGTCCTACGCTTAATAATCTCTTCTTTATTAAATAACTTTTTTGCCCAGTAACTAAACTGCTTAAGTGACGGTACATATGGGGCACGCTGACATACATCAGCAGTCCGTATTTCATCAGCATAACTATCAATTAGCATTTTTTTGTACGTTTTTGATAACGTTAAGCCAGTCTCTTTAAGGTAGTATTTTTTAAGTGCTTTTTCGAACTTACTTTTCTCTATATCGGAGATGATGTATTTAGCAGCCCTTTCTACCGCTAAAGTTCTTGATTGCTTAGGTGCACCTAAAGGCTTGTCTGTTGACTTTTTATCCTTACCCAAACCACCGCTTTGAGAAAATGCTGGAAGAAGAGCTATTTTATCCTGACCATAACGCCAATACTGTGTTAATAACCGAGCTAAAGCTTTGCGATCGATTCCTACTTTTCTAGCATATTCTGCAAGATGTGGAACACGTTTTTTCGTCGCATAATCAAAAACAAAAGCTCTATCAAAAATAACTCCTTCGATCAGGGCGTAATTTTTATCTCTACGTGCGACATGTTCTTCAGGTATGTTTTCTTCTGCAATCAAGAGGAAATTAGGTAGTTTAAACTCTGACTTCTTGGCTTTTTGATTTTTTATATCCTCAATAAATGCCCCTAAAGATACAGCAAGAGGGCGAACGGTTATTGATACGTTATTAAGGGGGAATAGAACTACAGATTCAACCTCATGCATAATATCCAAAATTCGATATAAACCATCATCAGTTAAATCGGATTTTTTTAGCTCCCAAACACTGTTTCTAGGAAGATCCATTCATAACACCCCTTTGAGCCACAGCCACAGATTTTATATCTAATATCCCCGTTTCTGGAATATTTGACGATAAATCCACATCAATGTACTTTTCCCCAATTAAGTAACGAATAAGCAATTGAGCTTCATCATGTGAAGCTATATTCATCGAAATTAATTGATTACAAAGTTCTTCGAAAAAACATTGCCCAATATTGATAGTGATTAGTGCACTATCGACCTGATCAGAAGAAAAGATAATTGGATTCTCACGGAAAGGAGCCGTTGCCCAGTCTAGATTACGACTCTGGACTTTAGTCAAATCATTACCAGTAAAATAGCTAAACTTAACTCCAATAAGTTCCCAGCAAACCCGCTCGATATCGATTTTTTCGAGCACTCGCTGTTTACCTGACTCACTTTCTGGTTTAACTGAAACAGCATGATATGAAATACCTTGAGGGGAATCTGTCGTGAGTAACTGATCGGTTGTCATAATGACAGGTTCTTTAGTTTTAGGATGTATAGGGTGCTTAATACCCAATATACTCGCCACTCTTTGCGTATAATTGAGAGGTAAGATAGGAAACTGTTCTCTTATATCTACCACACTGTCTGAAAACTCTGCTAAATAGAAAAGCTCACTCTCTATTGAAGACATCATATGATGCTCTCGTTGAGACTTTCTTCCGAAAATTAACGACCTCGTTCCATGAGATTTTACATCCTGAATTCTAAGCCATGGCTTATAATCAGAGCCTTCTCCTATTCCATACTTATTTTTTAAAGCTCGTTGGTAGTCTTGTAAAGATTCAAGTTTTCGTCCGCGCGGCATAACGTATCCCGATATATTAATCTAGAAGAAGTATAGGGCTAAACTCTGCTACGGGTAAACTTTATTGTCTGAAAAGCTTCTTACGGGCAAACTTTATTGCTTACGGGTAAACTTTATTGTCGCTACACAAATTTAAGCATTTTGCCCTGCTACCCAACCACTGCTCCAAGCCCACTGGAA
>TARA_R110001592_G_scaffold35495_3_pt1 | contig 47173 bp, 32 predicted proteins | sample TARA_R110001592 | Tara Oceans TARA_R110001592 (sample SAMEA4398387) | marine metagenome | biome: Polar Biome; feature: [SRF] surface water layer (ENVO:00010504); material: water (ENVO:00002006), including particulate matter (ENVO:01000060) such as... | depth 5 m | reverse complement strand
CCCCGGCAAGCTGACCAGACAAGAGCTGCTGCATCAACCTCAAGCCGAACGCAACTTCAGTCTTTACCTGATTTACAGCCCCAGGAAGGAGCCGAACAATACACTACTCAGGCTGGCGATAGCCTGTGGGATATCGCGGTCAATCAGCGTCCTGATCGCTCTGTGCCCATTCGCGTGAGCATGTCTGCTATTCATGCCCTGAACCCAGATGCCTTTATCGACGGTGATATTGACCGCCTGCGACGGGGTCACACCCTGACGCTGCCGACTCGCGCCCAACTTGTATCGGCCGGCGCGCCTCCGGAACTTCTCGCTGGCGCTTCCGAGCAACAGAAGCCAATGGCTGATGTGGTAACCAGTCCTGTAGTGACAGAAGAGCGCGGTGCTGTTCCAGCTCGCACTGAAGAGGACGCTGAAGACCTGGCTCAGCAGTCACCTGTTGTTGGAGCAGGCACTGACATTGTTAGTGAGCCCCTGCCTGAGAGTGTTGAGGTCGAAGGCGCTGGAACCTCCCTCGGCCAGACGGAGGCGGGTGAAGCCGATCCTGATAGCGTTGAATCGCAGCTGCGTATTGAAGAAACAACCCTGGAAGCTGTCGATGCAGATTCTGCTGTTTTGCTTGGGCGACTGAACGCACTCGAGGGTCGATTCAATGTTCTGCTCAGCGAGCTGGATGCACGCGATGCACAGATTGCAAGTCTGCAAGCCGAACTGGAAGTACTACGTCAGGCCAAAGAAGCTGAGTCAACCCTCGATGGCGATCTAGCGGGTACTGTCGGTGCCGGCTCTATAGGCGGCGACACGGGTGCTGGTCCATCCTCGGCCGCGGGTAGCGACGATCCCGCGGAGGGGGCCATCGCCGCGAATGTACTTCCCGGCGAGCAGCCTGAGCAAGCGAACAGTTCTTTTTCCTGGTTGAGCTGGCTGACGATCCCGCTGGTATTCATTGCCTTCCTGCTGGGCCTCTTTATTTCGCGTCGTCGCACCCGAGATAATGATCAAGATGAAGATCCACAATTTGAAGCCGAGCCCGAGCAGGAGTCCCATGTTGGGGGGTTTTCCTCCAATATCACTACTGTCCCAGCTATGGTCGCCAGGCCTGTCGCTCAAGCCACACCCAAGCCCGCAGTCGACCCGCTCGATGGGGTAGAGCTTTATATTACCTATGGTCGTTTCGCTGAGGCGCGCACCATGCTCGATAAGGCGATTGATGAAGAGCCAGAGCGTCTGGACCTGCGTTACAAACAATTACGCGTACTAGCCGAACTGGGTGAAGGTTCCGGTTTTGCGGAGCAGGCAGATGAGGTGCGTGAACTGGGCGGTGATATGGAACGTGTGGACCAGATCAAGGGCCGATTCCCATTGATATTCAATGACAATGGCGACATGGTTGATCAAACGCATCGCTCCGAGCCGCTACTTGGTGAGGAAGAGGACTTAGACACCACATCATTTAACTCAGGCGTCGATGAGGATCATGATGAATCCAACACCAGTCAGTTGAATCTGAATGACTTTACGCTGGACCCTGATTGGGATCTGATCGATGGTTTGAGCCCTGAGCCGATCCGTAAAACGGGTGGCAAGGACTCCGTGGCTAATGTCGAGAAGACGCTTACGGAGGCTGAGTTCGCAAGTGGATTGCACCAGTTTCCGCATGTAGAAGAGTTAGACGAGGATCATGATGAGCATTTCTCATCGTCTGACTCCCGGGATCAGAAAAAAAAGTAATCAGTGCTAGAGTGAGTTGAAAGAAAAGCCCCGATGGGAAACCATCGGGGCTTTTGCTTTGTACCTCAGTCAAAAAGCGCCCGAGCGACATCGCGGAAATGGCTAACGAAATAGATGTGCATGCCTTCCTTCAGATAGTCGGGTAGCTCTTCATATTCTCCCTCGTTCTCCTTAGGCAAAATCAGCTCATGAATGGATTGCCGCCGGGCTGCTATAACTTTTTCGCGGATCCCGCCGACAGCTAGTACCTGGCCAGTCAGGGTCATTTCTCCGGTCATGGCCAGTCCCTTTCGCGGTGCCGTGTTGCGCGCCAGAGAGAGTAACGCACTGGCCAGAGTGATTCCCGCACTTGGCCCGTCTTTGGGGGTTGCACCTTCAGGCACATGCAGATGGATGAGGGATGTGTCGAAGAACTCCGAATCTGCCCGGTAGCTTTTGAGGTTGGCGCAAATGTAGCTGTAAGCAATTTCAGCTGACTCGCGCATCACTTCACCAAGTTTGCCGGTTAACTTGTAACCCCGACTGAGGCTATGCACGCGGGTTACCTCAACAGGCAAGGTCACACCACCCATTGATGTCCAAGCCAGGCCAGTCATGATGCCGACACCTTTCAGGGTTTTTTCCTTGCGAAAAGGCGCCGACCCCAACAGGTCGGTGAGGTCCGCTGGTTTGATGCTGATTTTCTGACTTCGATCGTCAAGCAATCGCATGACGGATTTGCGTACAACTTTCGCCAGTTGCTTGTCCAGGTTTCGTACCCCGGCTTCACGGGCATAACCGTCTATCAAAGTGCGCAGCGCCTTGTCAGTAATGCGCAACTGGCCTTTAAGCACGCCAGCGCGTTCGAGCTGGCGCGGCCATAGGTGATGCTTGGCAATAGCCAGCTTCTCCTCGCTGATGTAACCGGACAGGCGGATGACATCCATTCGATCCAATAGTGGGCCGGGTATGCTGTCCAATACGTTTGCGGTACACACGAACAGTGTCTTGGATAAGTCCAGACGCAGGTCGAGATAATGATCGAGAAACTGATTATTCTGTTCCGGATCAAGCGTTTCGAGCAGCGCTGAGGCCGGGTCACCCTGGTGGCTACTGCCAAGCTTGTCAATTTCATCCAGCATGATGACCGGGTTCATCACTCCCACTTCCTTGAGCGCCTGCACGAGCTTACCTGGCATAGCGCCGATGTAGGTCCGGCGATGCCCCTTTATCTCTGCTTCATCGCGCATACCGCCCACACTGAGTCGGTAGAAAGGCCGTCCCAGACTTTCCGCTATCGAGTGACCTATACTGGTCTTGCCAACGCCGGGGGGGCCCACGAGTAATATGATGGATCCCGACACCGAACCCTTGAACGCACCCAGACCGATGAATTCCAGGATGCGTTCCTTTACGTCTTGAAGGCCGTCGTGGTCGCGGTCGAGGATTCGCCGTGCATGGGCTATATCCAGATTGTCATCATGGGTTAGACCCCAAGGGATTGACGTTACCCAGTCCAGGTAGTTGCGGGTTACCGCGTATTCTGGGGAGCCTGTTTCCAGCACCGACAATTTATTCAGTTCTTCTTCGATTTTTGTGCTGGTGGCTTCTCGCAAGATCTTGTTTTTCAGCCGTTCACGAAAATACTCGATATCAGCTGTTCGGTCGTCCTTGGACAGACCTAGCTCTTTCTGGATGATTTTGAGCTGCTCCTTAAGGAAAAACGTGCGCTGACTATCACTGATGGTGCGATTGACCTCGGCGCTGATTTCACCTTGTAATCGCGCGACGTCAATTTCTTTTTTCAGTAATACCAACACCTTTTCCATGCGGCGCAGCACGGGCACCGTATCGAGAATGTCCTGGAGCTCACTTCCCTTAACCGATGTCAGGGTCGCGGCGAAGTCTGATAGTGGTGACGGTTGATTGGGACTGAAGCGATTCAGATAGTTTTTCAGTTCTTCGCTGTAGAGCGGGTTGAGCGGTAACAGCTCCTTGATTGCATTGATCAAAGCCATCGCATAGGCGCGAACTTCGTCCCGCTCATCATGTGGGGGCTTGGGATATTCAACTTCCACTCGATAGGGCGGCTTGCGGCTCAGCCATTGGGTGATGCGCACTCGCGTAAGCCCTTGGGCGATGAACTGTATCTTGCCGTTTTCCTTGATTGCATGCTGGATTTTTACCGCACAACCGATTTCGGGAAAACGCTCGAAATCGATTTCGCCGTTTGCTGCAAGTGGCCCATCGACAAAAAATAGAGAAAGTGCATGGTGTGGAGTACTGGACACGAGGTCTATGGTTTCACCCCAGGGCGCTTCATCCATAACTACTGGCATAACCTGCGCCGGAAAAAAGGGCCGGTTGCTGATTGGCAGCAAATACAACTTATCGGGTAAGCCCTGCTCGGGTAAAGCCAGGCCTGTGCCGGAATTCGGGCTTTCAGTTTCTTCGCGCTCGATATAGTCGAGTTGCCCGCTGTCGTTATCGGTCATGAGCTCTCTCTGTTCGCTTTTCGCGCGGCAAGCCGCTGGTAGATAGCAGATGGAGTCGATAACTATATATTTCAAGAGCATCCACGTGGGTTGTGGCTGTGTCGGTCAGAGCCTACTATGGCTGTCCATGCGCAATGGTTAATTTGCATGATTCACACGCGTATTCTTGATCTTCCGGTGCACTGTGCGACCCACGCTCACGCCCAACATCAGCTGATTGTAGGGCTCGACGGCTGTGCGGACTTTGAGGTCATGGGGCAGGGCGGCGCCGTCAGCCGTCTGCATGCCTGCCTGGTACCCGGTCACGAAGCTCATGCCTTCTCCGGGCGGGGCACCAATCACATGTTGATTCTCGATCTTGCCGTAGACACAGCGGCCAATATCGAGGAAACGCCTAATGACGACTTGTCCCGGCTGTTTGACAAGCCACGCTTTGTGCGGCTGGACCAGGGTTTGCAGGGCCTTCTGGATTTTGCTGCTTACCAACTTGCCGTGCCTGGTGGTAGTCAGGGTCCGATAAGCAGGCATCTCGGGGGCGTCTTGTTGCATACCCTGCACGATCGTCTTTTCTCACGGCCGCCAGCGATTCAGTCTACCCACTCGCTTGATTTGTCGCGTATCGATAGCTTTATTCGCGATCGACTCGATCAGCCAGTGAGTGTTGCTGAAATGGCCGCACAAGTTCACATCAGCCCCAGCCACTTTCACGCACTGTTCAAACAGCGGGCAGGACAGTCTCCTCATCAGTATCTGCTTGCAGCGCGCATAGGCGAGGCGGTCAGGCTGATCTGCAATAGCACCATGCCTCTATCAGAGGTGGCCAGCCGCTGCGGATTCTCCAGTCAGAGTGCCTTGAGCCATGCGGTCCGCCAGCGTTGCGGTGAAACACCACGCAGGCTCCGCTTGGACGCAAGGTAGTGTCCTCGGGCCAGATTATCTCTTTCATTTCGGAGTTTTACGCAAAATAACCGCAGGTTTTTGCAAGATTTGCCATCTACTGCCTTCTACAGTTGCTTTACGACTGCGTCCTTGTCTTGTCTACAGGACATAGCCACGAAAAAACAATCAAACTCGTCCGAATGCCTGTCATGGTCTAGGGTTAGAGTTGAAAGGATTTCTTATCCGTACCCGTTACTCACAAGTTGAGATCCCGGGCGAAGAAGGAGCATAAGCAGATGTTCAAAGCCAGTGAGGCCCCGCGGGGCAGTTTTCGCGATAGCAGCCCCCAAGACTTTCTCAACGTCGTCAGCGAAAACTACTCGGTAGATGAAGCCGCGTATCTGTCCGAACTCGAAGTGTTAGCCGAGCCGAAAGATATGGCTGCTCTCTCGCAGCGGGCAACCAAGCTGATTCAGGATGTGCGCAAGCGCGATAATGCGAGCGACAGCATCGACGCACTCCTTCAGCAATACAGTCTCGACACTCAGGAAGGCATCATGTTGATGTGCCTGGCCGAGGCGTTACTGCGCGTGCCGGATGCTGATACCGCCGATGCGCTGATCCGTGACAAGCTCAATGCCGCCCAGTGGGACAAGCACGTGGGTCAGAGCGAAAGCGCACTGGTGAATGCGGCTGCCTGGGGGTTGGTAATGACCGGCAAGGTAGTCAACCTTGACAAGCGCCAGGATGGAACCCCTGGCACGGTGCTTGGGCGACTAGTCAAACGCAGTGGTGAGCCGGTCATCCGCAGCGCCATGCTGCAAGCCATGCGTATCATGGGCAAGCAGTTTGTGCTCGGGCGTAATATCAAGGAAGCCTTGAAGAATGCAAAAGAGCAGCGTGACAACGGGTATACCTATTCTTTCGACATGCTTGGCGAAGCCGCACTAACCCGTGCAGATGCGGCTAAATACCTGACTGACTACAGCGAGGCAATCGCGGCTCTGGCCAGTGACAAGTATCAGGGAAAAAGCCCGAAACCTACCATCTCCATCAAGCTCTCTGCTCTTCATCCGCATTATGAAAGCGCTCGTGAACAGCAGGTGCTGGAAGAGTTGAGCGAAACCGTCCTTGGACTTATCCGTCAGGCCCGCGCCGGTGGTGTCGGTATCACCATCGATGCCGAAGAAGCCGATCGGCTGGAGCTGTCTCTAAAGCTGTTCCAGCGTATTTACAATCACTCGGATAGTCGTGGCTGGGGCGACTTTGGCATTGTTGTTCAGGCCTACAGCAAGCGTGCTTTGCCAGTACTATGCTGGTTGACATTACTGGCTAAAGAGCAAGGCGACCTGATTCCGGTGCGACTGGTCAAAGGCGCATATTGGGACACCGAGATCAAGCTTTCTCAGCAGGCTGGTCTCGAGGGCTACCCGGTCTTTACCCGAAAAGAGGGCACAGACGTCTCCTATCTGGCATGCGCGCGTTATCTGCTCAGTACCCAGACCGAAGGTCTGATCTATTCCCAGTTCGCCACGCATAACGCGCACACCGTTACCTGTATTCTTTCCATGGCAGGTGACCGCCCGTTTGAATTCCAGCGCCTGCATGGCATGGGTGACGCCCTCTATGACACCGTGCTGGAGCAGAACAGTTGTGCTGTCCGTATCTACGCTCCTGTCGGTGCGCACAAGGATTTACTGCCGTATCTGGTACGGCGCCTGTTGGAAAACGGTGCAAACTCCTCTTTTGTACATAAGTTGGTGGACAAAAAAGTACCGATCGAATCACTCATCGAGCACCCGCTAACCAGTCTCCGTCGTCACGCGTCCAAGGCCAACGATCTGATTCCGATGCCTGTTGATATTTACGGCAGCGGTCGCCGCAATTCGCGGGGCATCAACCTGAATATTATGTCGCACTGGTTGCCGCTCAAGACTGAGTTGGACAGGCACATGGGCGCGCGCTGGACTGGTGCGCCCCTTGTCAACGGTAAAAGGTTGACCGGCGAGATCAGGTCGGTGATGTGTCCGTATGAGTTGTCCCATCAAGTAGGTGAAGTCATCTGGGCAACTGCGCAACAGACGCATGAAGCGATAGATAGCCTGGCAGCTGCTTTTCCCGCGTGGAACGCAACACCCGTCGAGCAGCGTGCCGCAATACTCGAGCGCACCGCAGACTTGCTCGAAAAGCATATGCCAGAATTGATGGCAATCTGTACCCGCGAAGCTGGCAAAAGTCTTCAGGATGGCATTGATGAGGTGCGTGAAGCGGTCGACTTCTGCCGTTATTACGCAGTGCAGGCGCGTCAGCGTTTTGCGTTGATCACCTTGCCAGGACCGACCGGAGAAAGTAATGAGCTTTACCTGCAGGGACGTGGTGTATTCGCCTGCATCAGTCCTTGGAACTTCCCTCTGGCCATCTTTCTTGGACAGGTATCAGCCGCTTTGGTTACAGGTAACACCGTAGTGGCCAAGCCAGCGGAACAGACGAGTCTTCTTGCGGTGCGTTGCGTCGAGCTGATGCATGAAGCTGGCTTGCCAGGTAACGTGTTGGCGCTGTTGCCGGGTGACGGCAAGCAGGTAGGAAGCGTAGTGACTTCCGATACCCGTATTACCGGTGTGGCTTTCACCGGCTCGACCCAGACTGCGCACGTGATCAGTCGTGCACTGGCGGCCCGCGATTGCGCGATTGCGCCCATGGTTGCAGAAACCGGCGGCCAGAACGCCATGCTGGTTGATTCCACAGCGTTGCCTGAACAGGTGATCAATGATGTGGTGCATTCAGCCTTTACCAGTGCCGGGCAGCGTTGCTCTGCGCTGCGCGTGCTGTTTATCCAGGAAGACATCGCACCACGGGTGATGGAGTTGCTCAAGGGCGCCATGGCCGAATTGCACGTCGGGAATCCGTTTGAGCGGTCTACCGATGTCGGACCAGTGATCGATGAAGATGCGCGTAATAACTTGAACAAGCATATTGAAACCATGAGGTCTCAAGACCGGTTAATCGGTGAAACGCCATTGCCGTCGGGCCTCGATGGACATTTTGTCACGCCGACCGCGTTCCGTCTGGATAGCATTAGCCAGCTCGACAAGGAACATTTCGGGCCGATTCTACATGTGATCACCTGGCGCAATAATACGCTCGATAAAATGATTGATGACATAAACGCGACTGGTTTCGGTTTGACGCTAGGCATACACAGTCGCAATGAAGACACCGCACTGCACATTGATCGTCGTGTGCGCATCGGTAATGTGTATATCAACCGCAATCAGATCGGCGCCGTGGTTGGCGTGCAACCCTTTGGTGGAATGGGTCTGTCCGGTACTGGCCCAAAGGCTGGAGGGCCGCACTATCTACTGCGATTTGTCACTGAACGTACGCGCACCATCAACACCACTGCGGTAGGCGGAAATGCCAGTCTGCTGTCGTTGGGCAATGGTGAGCCATGAGCAGGAAGGTGCCAGTTGAAAACTGGCGTCGTCGAGCAGAGGGAATTGATCAGTACTTCCCCATACCAATAACAGGACAAGGACTGTCCAACTATAAAGAGAGAAGACGAACATGACTGGTAACATTGGCATTGTGAGTGCGACCTTTGCGGTCTATATCGCGGTGATGCTAGCCCTCGGCTATGTCGCCTACAAACGAACCACCAATCTGTCCGACTACATTCTTGGCGGACGTACAATCGGGCCCGGTACCGCTGCGCTGTCAGCAGGTGCCTCCGATATGAGTGGCTGGTTGCTTCTGGGGCTTCCCGGTTACGCGCTGGTTGCAGGCTATGAAGCGACCTGGATTGCAGGGGGGCTTCTTGCGGGTACCTATCTGAACTGGCTGATCGTCGCCAGGCGGTTACGGGTTTACTCCCACGCGGTCAACGATTCGTTGACCCTGCCTGCTTACTTCGAGTTCCGCTTCGAGGACAAGAGCCGTGCTTTACGGGTTATATCGGCCATTTTCATTTTGCTGTTCTTCCTGTTTTACACCAGCTCAGGTCTGGTGGCGGCGGGCAAATTGTTTGAAAGCACCTTCGGACTCGACTATCAGACAGCCGTGGTTGTTGGCACGGTGATAATCGTCTCGTACACCTTCTTTGGTGGTTTCCTGGCGGTATCATGGACCGACGTGATTCAGGGGCTGCTGATGGCCGCCGCACTGGTGATCGTGCCGATCATTGCTTTGAACTCCATAGGGGGTTGGGGCAACGCTCAAGCGGCAATGGAAGCAAGTAATCCCGAGCTACTGACATTCTTCAACGATGTCGAGGGTAATCCGCTTGGCTTTGTGGCGATCATATCGCTGGTTGGCTGGGGTCTTGGCTATTTTGGTCAGCCGCACATTCTTGCCCGTTTCAAAGCGATCGGTGACGATGCTGCTTTGCCTACTGCCCGGCGCATCGCTGTGCTCTGGACATCGATATGTCTGGTCGCTGCACTAATGGTTGGCTGGGTTGGTATTGGCTACCTTGGCGAAGGTGGTATTGCCGATGCCGAGACCGTATTTCTGGTATTGATCCAGGCAATGATGCATCCGATTGTGGCCGGTATTCTTCTTGCTGCGGTGCTGGCGGCGATCATGTCGACAGCCGATTCGCAGTTGCTGGTATCGTCGTCTGCCCTGGCAGAAGATTTCTACAAGGCGCTGTTCCGTCGTGATGCCACTCAGTCGGAGCTGGTTTGGGTGGGTCGGTTTGCAGTGGTTGGCATAGCAATTCTGGCATTGGTTTTTGCGTTCAACCCTGAAAGCACTGTATTGAGTCTGGTTTCCTACGCTTGGGCAGGTTTCGGTGCGGCCTTTGGTCCAGCAGTGATTCTGTCGCTGTTCTGGAAGCGCATGAACCGCAACGGCGCACTGGCAGGCATCATTGTTGGTGGCGTGACGGTTGTGGTCTACAAGCAGATCGATACTATTGGTTTGTACGAGATTATCCCCGGCTTCATTCTCGCTACTATCGCGATCGTGGTTGCCACGCTTCTCAGCCCTCCACCGTCAGCTACTATCGAAGCGACTTTTGACGAAGTAGCCAACAGCTACTGAGGACGATTAATCGGGCGGCACAGACTGCCCGGCATCCTCATCTATAAACGGGAAAGTTCGGCTGCCAGTCCTGGCAGTCGGACATTCTGCAATAGAGTTTCCCATTACCGACCTTGCATTCATTCTATGCCTGTTTTCTAATATGGACTGACGCGTCAGTCCAGAAGTGAAGCATGTCACATGATCCTATAGATATAGCAGCCAAACGGGCACGCATGCCCGCAGCGCAGCGTTGTGAGCAAATTCTGTCTGCGGCAGTCCAGATATTCGCCGAACAAGGTTTCCGTTGCACGGAAGTTCAGCAGATTGCCGATCTTGCAGGCGTAGGCAAAGGTACCGTGTATCGTTTTTACCCTACCAAGGCCGCCCTTTTTCAAGCCGCAGTTGAAGACGTCATGCAGCGACTGACTGCTCAGGTCGATCACGCGGTGTTTGCTGTCGATGATCCGCTTGAGTATCTGCGAGTGGGCTTCAAGGCTTATATGGCTTTTTTTCAAGCTCACCCCGAAGCTATTGAACTGTTTGTGCATGAGTCTGCGGAATTCAGGCGTATAAGCAAGCCGCGTTATTTCGCCTATTCGGACATGCGACGTCAAGCTTGGATCAATGTGTACCAGCAGCTGATAGATAGCGGCCGTAGTCGTGTTAGCGATCCACAAGTGATTCTCGATGCTATAGGCAATCTTGCCTACGGGAGTGTGTTGGTCAATCGGATTTCCGGCCGCAACGAGTCTCTTGACGAGGTGGCCGATCAACTTGTGGATATTATTTTGCATGGCTTGCTAAGCACTCCGGACACAACAGGCTAATCAGTCACACAATGGAGGCTATGCGGCCTACCACTTTCCACTTTATTCGAGCGATATCGATCTATGCTAAGTTTCACCTCGGTACCTGTGCCGTCCTCATCTGGATCTCTGGTTCGTCTCCTTGCCATGTTCGGGATCGTTGGTCTGCTTTCCGCCTGTGGGAGCGAGTCTGCCGATCAGCCGCAACAGCGGCCTGCCGCATTGGTCACCGTAGAGGAAATCAAGCGCTCCGACGTAGAGCTGGTGCGCGAATATCCTGCTCGGGTACGTGGTGCTCGCGAGGTGGAGGTGCGCGCGCGGGTTCCGGGTGTTTTGCAGAAGCGCGTCTACCGCGAGGGCGCTCAGGTAGCAGAGAGTGATTTGCTGTTCATCATTCATCCTGAGCCACTTCGGATCGTCGAAGAGCAGACGAAAGCTTTTCGTGCCAACGCGCTGGCCGAGCTGCGTCAGGCTGAACGGGAGTGGGATCGAGCCCAGCAGTTATTTGATCGAGGTGCGATCAGCGCTAGCGAGAGAGATCGTCTCAACTCCCAACTGGATTTCGCCCGCGCGGGTCTTGCCGAAGCTGATGCCCGACTGGATGAAGCAAGACTGAACTTGTCCTATACCCAGGTACGCGCGCCTATGGCCGGAAGCACCAGTCTGGAAGTGTTGCCTGAAGGTAGTGTCCTCACAGTTGGTGCGCTGTTGACCACTATTACTCGACAGGACATCGTGCATGTCTTGTTTGCGCTACCGGAAAAGGACGCTGCCATACAGCGGGCCTCACAGCTGGAAGATGACGCTCTCAGCGCCACCGTGCATTTGGAGCTCGCAGATGACTCTGAATACGCCCTGCCGGGTAACATTGATTTCACTTCTAGCAATATCGACAGTGCAACCGGCACCATTACGCTGCGCGCCGTATTTGATAATCCGGACAGGCAACTTATTCCTGGTCAGTTCGTACGGGTACGCATTGTCCTGCGCCGCATAGAAGACGAGATTCTGGTGCCCGCACAGGCAGTCGGCGCCGATGCTCAGGGACCGCAAATTTATGTGGTCAAGGACGACCTTACGGTAGAAAAACGATCGATCGTTCTGGGAGCGATCATCAATGACCGTCAAATCATCATCGAGGGTCTGCAGCCCGGAGAGCGCGTGGTCGTGAACGGCCAGGTTGGCTTGAGGCCGGGAATGGAGGTCAAGGTGACTAATGATGATGCAAGCCCATCCGACGCCTCGACGTCTGAAGGGGAGTAGGTCGTATGTTGCAGTTCTTCATTGATCGACCTATTTTTTCAACTGTTCTTTCCATACTGATCCTGATTGCCGGGGGCGCATCCCTTGCCCAGTTACCGGTAGAGCAGTATCCCGAGGTTGTGCCGCCGCAGATCGTTGTGCAGGCTAATTATCCTGGAGCCAGTGCTAGTGTGATCGCCGAAACGGTATCGGCGCCACTTGAGCAAGCGATCAACGGCGTCGATAACATGCTCTATATGGAGTCCTACAGTGCGGATTCCGGTGCAATGCAGTTGACGGTACACTTCCAGATTGGAACCGATCCGGATCAGGCCACAATCGATATCAATAACCGCGTCCAGCGGGCAACTGCACGTCTTCCCCAGGAAGTTCGTAACCTCGGCGTGCAGGTTCAGGCGCGCTCCACATCAATCCTCCAGGTGATCACCTTGTCCTCCGAACAGGAGCAGCTAGGTACTCTGGAAATCAGCAATTACGCGTTGTTGAATGTGCTTGATGAACTGGTGCGCCTGCCTGGGGTGGGTAACGCTGCGCTGTTTGGTGCCCAGGATTATTCCATGCGTATCTGGTTGCGCCCTGACAAGCTGGCTGAGTTCAACCTCACGCCCAGTGATGTAGCGGCTGCATTACGCGAGCAGAACGCCCAGTTCGCAGCGGGACGCATAGGCGCCGAACCCTCGCCGCCGGGTCAAACCTTCACTTACAGCGTCAGTACACCGGGCCGGTTGGTTACCACCGACGATTTCGAACAGATCATATTGCGCAGTGATGTTGAAGGGCGCACCTTGCGCCTGGGAGATGTTGCCCGGGCGGAACTGGGGGCGCAGAGCTATGATTTCAGCGCTACGTTTAATGCCAAGAATGCAGTGCCGATCGGTATCTATCTGCAACCAGGAGCGAATGCGCTGGAAACCGCAGAAAATGTGCGTCAGGCCATGGACAGGATCTCCGCTGATTTCCCCGGAGACCTACGCTTTGATATTCCCTATGACACGACCATCTTTATCGAGGTATCGATCCGCGAAGTGATCATCACCCTGATTCAGGCGCTGGGTCTGGTTCTGTTGGTCACGTTTCTATTTCTGCAGCATTTAAAGGCTACCCTTATTCCGTTGGTGGCCATTCCGGTGTCTTTGATCGGCACTTTCGCCGGCATGCAGTTGTTTGGCTTTTCGGTCAATCTGCTTACGCTTTTTGGTTTGATTCTGGCGATCGGCGTGGTGGTTGATAATGCGATCATCGTTATGGAGAACGCTGAGCGGCTGATCAAGGAGGAGGGGCTTTCGAGCTATGAAGCCGCTAGTAAAACGATGAAGCAGGTGTCTGGTGCAGTCGTCGGTTCTACGCTCGTACTGGTCGCGGTATTCGCCCCGGTAGCTTTTCTTGGCGGCCTTAGCGGTGAGCTTTACCGTCAGTTTGCGGTAACAATCGCAGTATCCGTTGGGCTATCTGGCGTGGTTGCCCTGACGTTGACGCCAGCGATGTGCGCAATATTGCTCGATCGAGCGCAGACGGAGCCATCGACTGCTTTTGCATGGTTCAATAACGGTTTTGATCGACTCACCGATGGTTTCGCGGCAGTGGTGGGCTGGATGCTGGTGCATGCAAAGATCACCTTGGTGTTGTTTGCTTTGCTAATCGGTTCTACCCTATTTTTGATTGACCGAATGTCCACCGGGTTGGTGCCACAGGAGGACCAGGGGTTTTTATTGGCGGTCTATCAATTGCCACCCGTATCTGCGTTGGGCCGCACCGAAGCCGTACGTGAGGTGGTCAGCAAAAAAATAGTCGCGATGGATGAGACCAAGGGGGTAACCAGTTTTGCCGGGTTCGACATTCTGAACCGAGGGTTGCGCACCAATACCGGTGTTGCTTTTGTTACGCTGATTGACTGGGATGAGCGTCCTGGCGAGGAGCATAGTGCCCAGGCGGTAGCCAATCGGATTGCCGGGTTGGGTGCTCAGTTGCAGGAGGCCAACGTATTTGCCTTCGTACCTCCGCCGATCATGGGACTCTCACTGACCGGCGGGGTAGAAGGTTACCTTCAGGTTCTGGGTGAGAGCGATCCGCTGAAGCTCAAGGCTGAAGCTGACCAGTTTGTTGCGGCCGCCAGTCAGCGGCCTGAACTGACTAACGTCCGTGCAGCCGTCGATGTTGGTGTGCCACGCTATGACGCCACGGTCGACTGGGACAAGGCTAAATCCATGGGTATAGCCATTGATGATATTTTTGTCACGATGCGCAGTACCTTCGGGGCCCTTTACGTCAATGACTTCACGCTCGAGGGGCGTAACTGGCAGGTCAATATTCAGGCTGAAGCACCCTTTCGCAGCGATCCAGAGGATCTGGGTAAGATCTTTGTACGCGCTGGGAGTGGCGAGCTGGTACCACTGGATTCGGTTGTGAATCTAGAGCGGATCCAGGGTATCGACAGCGTGAGTCGGTTTAATTTGTATGCGGCTACCAAGGTAAGCGCTGATCCTGCACCTGGATACAATACGGCTGACGCCCTGGCCGCCATGCAGGAAGTTGCTGCCGAGGCGCTGGGCCCCCAGGCACAGTTGGGTTGGGTAGGCGAGGCGTACCAGCTGTTGGATTCGGCGTCCTCTGGTGCGATTGCCTTTGCGTTGGGCATCCTTATGGTATTCCTGATCCTGGCGGCTCAGTATGAACGTTGGAGTTTGCCCTTGGCTGTGGCGACAGCCATTCCATTTGGCGTCTTTGGTGCGGTAGTAACCTCAATGTTGCGCGGCTTCCCCAATGACATCTATTTCCAGGTCGGGCTGCTGGTATTGATCGGTCTGGCCGCAAAGAATGCTATCCTGATTGTCGAGTTTGCCGCGCAGAATCGCAAGCAGGGCATGTCACCCTTTGATTCGGCGCTGACCGCTGCACGCCAGCGTTTCCGCGCCATTATGATGACCGCACTTACGTTCATTATTGGCAGCATGCCGTTGGCTTTCAGTACCGGTGCCGGTGCGGTGAGCCGGCAGGAGATCGGTACGGTCGTAGTGGGTGGCATGCTGGCAGCCAGCACTCTGGCGTTGATTTTCGTGCCGGTATTTTACATGCTGCTGGAACAGCGGGGCTTCAAGCGTCGGGAATGACAGCCAGCAAGAAGCTATATTCCTCGGCCAGTTCGCGCATGCCCTGGTAGCGTCCGCTGGCGCCGCCGTGGCCTGCGCTCATCTGGGTGCGCAGTAGTAGTGGGTTGCTGTCAGTTTTGCTGTGACGTAGTTTTGCAACCCATTTGGCTGCCTCCCAGTACTGGACGCGCATGTCATGGTATCCGGCGGTGACGAACAGTGCTGGATAGTCCTGTCTTTTAACCTGTTCGTAAGGCGCATAGCTTCTGACCCGTTCGGCAACGAGCGGGTCACGCATATCCCCCCATTCTTCGTATTCCCCCACGGTCAAAGGCAGCTCGGGATTACTCATAGTGTTGAATACATCGACAAATGGCACATCGGCTACTGCCGCGGCAAACAGGCCGGGGCGTTGATTGATCACATTACCGATCAGCAGCCCCCCGGCGCTTCCGCCGGCGATTACCAGCTGGCGGTTGCTGGTAAACCCTTCGTTGATAAGGTGGTCGGCGCAGCCGATAAAATCGCTGAACGTGTTCTCCTTATGCTCCAGTTTCCCCATCTGATACCAGGCCTCGCCGAGGTCAGCACCACCGCGCACATGGGCTATTGCAAACTGCCAGCCCCGCTGCAACAGTGAAAGGCGAGCATGGGAGAACCAGGGGTCCATACTGGCGCCGTAGGAGCCGTAGCCATAAAGATAGAGTGGGGCGGAGCTGGAGGAACGATCGCGCAACCGAACGATACTGAGCGGAACACGAGTCCCATCCGCGCTGAGCGCCCATTCCCGACGCACCTCGTAATCGTTTGCATCAAAGGGTCCTTCAACAGGGACTTGTTTGAGGATGCGTTGCTCGCCGCTGGCAAGATGTAATGCAATGATTTGTGCGGGCCGGTTCAATGATTCGTAGCGCAATCTGACATATTCACTTTCGTATTCTTCGCCGCTTTGTACGTGCAGGCTGTAAACCGCATCCGGCATGCTGACGATATAGTTCGGCGCGCTGATTGGTTTGACTTCCAGCGTAATCAGGCCTTGATCACGATAATGCAGCAGCAAAGCGTCTGCTTGTACGCTGAAATCTTCCAGAGTGCGAAGCGGGTCTGTGGCTACCACCCTGTGCCAGTCACTTTGATCAGGGTGCTCTGGATCTGCCTTATACAGACAGAAATTTTCACCCTCTGCATTACTGCGAATCAGTAGTCCCTCTGCACCGTGATCTACGTGATATTCATGTCCGTCGGCACGCGGGGCCATCATCTGCCACTGCGCGAAAGGTTTATCGGCCGGCAGTAGCTGTATTTCACTGGTGTTCTTGCTTGTGCTGGCGAGCATTAGCCACTGTTCAGAGCTGCTGCGATAGGCGTGAAGATAAAATCGCTGATCTGCTTCGTGAAACAGGTGCACTGGTGAGTTCTGCGGATGCAGGCGCCACAAGTCTGCAGGACGTGAGGTCTCGTCCATGGTGATGGCAAACAGGTGGGTGCTGTCTGCTGCCCAGATCAGGCTCCCATCTGCCTGATTCAGGTTCAGCTCGGTGGTCTCGCCGGTACTGATGTTTCTCAGATACAGCAGATAAACTTCGTCTCCCTGCCGATCCAGGCTGTAAGCCATCCATAGATGATCAGGACTGACTGCGTAATCACCCAGCTGCAGGAAGCCCTCTCCTGCCAGAGCGTTCAGGTCCAGCAGTTGTTGCTCACTCTGATTGTCGATCTCAAGTCCACCATCTGCCGGTCGAGCACAGCGATAAAAACGTGGATATTCTGCATCGGCTTCTGTTCGCTGGTAATACAGCCAGCTATCCCATACCGCGGGAAGGGATAAATCGGTTTCGCGAATTCGGCTGCGTATCTCATTGAAGAGTATATCGCGCTGGTCGTTGTGATCACGCAGCCAGGTTTCGGTGATCTGATTTTCACCGTTCAGATAGTCGAGTACATCAGGGCTGTCACGCTGCTCAAGCCAGGCATACGGATCAACGGTAATGTCGCGGCGAGCGGTAATTGGCATCTGGATGGGACTCCTGGAAGAAAAAAGTTATTATAGCGGCACATTTTCCGTGACGGTGCCTTGCCCGATGTTCAACGAATCCGAATACGAGATGGTATGGATGGTTTATCTGGCGGCTGCGGCCTGTGGCTGGCTGGTGTGGTGGAAGATTACCAGCTTCATTCCTTGGTGGTTTATTCGTGAGCCGCTTTGGCTAATGATGGCGGTTTTGTTGTTTACACCCGTGCGTGTGGCTCCGATGGAAGCTGCGCAGGCACCGGCAACCATTATCCTGTTGTTTGATACGGTCCTGGGCTCAGGCGATGATCAGGTTCGTATGTTGGGCGATCTTAGCCTGGTAATGGGGTTGGTATTGGTTGCTTATATTGTTTTTGTGTTGCTCCGAGCAGCGTGGAAACACTGGCGACCGATAGAAACCAAATACGCCCGGGGGCAGCATTAAGTTCATGCTGCTGAGTGGTCGGCCGGGCGATGAGGTCAAGTTGGCTTCAGTCTTCGCTTTTCTGCTCGTATAGGGTTCTGGCCAATCGCATGATCTGTTCCTGGAACTCACTACGCTGAATATCGGTCATCGGACATATACCTATTTGTTCGAATAACCGATATCCGCGTACCGAGAAGAACAGAATGCTGGCCTGGGCCAAACCCAGTGGAGACTCAGCTAGTATGTTGAACAAGCCTTGGACGTCATCCGAGGTTGTCTGCAGTAATTCCGGATTACTTGATGCCGCCGCTAGAATGGCCGAGTCCAGGTTTTTTTCTTCGTTGGATTCACTAAGATTGCTCAGCAGTAGGGACTTGAGTTCTCTCATGGGCTCGTCGGGCAGCACGCTTTCGTATGCCCTCCAGCGGACTCTGAAGCGTTCCAGGCGGTGCTCGACCATCGCCGCAAGCAGCGCTTCTCGATCCGGGAACATGATTTCCAGGGTTTTCTGATCAATGTTTGTCCGCACGCTCAGACTGGAAAAGGTCAACTGTGACGCGCCCAATTCGCTGACGATGGCTTCTGCTGCTCGGAAGATTGTCAGCCTGAGGCTGTCGTCGATTTTTGCTGACTCGGTGCTTTCCACTGTGGGAACCCCCTTTAGACGTCCTGGTGGCGGGTTGCGCAAAGGCAACACGGGTAAAAGCCACGCCGGGTAGTCCCCGAACGGCCTTACTGATAGGGCAATAGGGTACGACTTAAGGCCTTTTCAGGCGAGTTTTTTTTGCTTTGCCGCGAGGTGAAAAAACTTTATTGCAGGCAATAAAAAACCCGGCCGAGGCCGGGTTTTCAGTCAGACTTCGGAATTAACCGATAACCTGAATGTTTGCAGCTTGCTTGCCTTTAGGACCAGTCGTGATGTCGAAAGACACCTTCTGGTTCTCGGCGAGGGATTTGAAGCCCTGAACCTTGATTTCTGAGAAGTGGGCGAACAAATCATCACCACCGCCGTCTGGAGTAATGAAGCCAAAGCCTTTAGTGTCATTAAACCACTTAACTGTACCAGTTGCCATTTCGGATAATTCCTATCAAATTGAAAAACTTGAGCATTGCTCAATTAAAGCGCGGGGAATCAAAGATTACGAGAATGACAAACTTACGTACTGAAAAGTGCGCTTGCAGCCTACTACTCTATCTTGAAAACCTACGCGCTCACTCTGCGCTTTAATGCTTACCTTGTCAAGCTGTGCTTGGCGGGTGCCTTACGACGCAAAACGAACGAAACTCAGTATACGACAGATTGAAAAAATAACACCCCCGCAGGTAAATTAATTTGTATCTATGCTGCTGCCGCTGATTGGAATTGGACGTTCAGGTTCTGCGGTACGGGAAGACATCTATGACCTGGCCGTCCTTGATGCGTGCTTGTAAACCTTTCCAGTAGTCTGCGTCGAAGATGTCGCCATGCATACTGGAAAATTGCTTGCGGTGCTTGATGTCGGCGAATAGAAATACGGGAAACTCTTCGGGAAAGACATCGTTGGGTCCGACCGAGTACCAAGGTTCTGACGCCATTTCCTGCTCCGGGTACATGGCTTCGGGGATGTGCCTGAAGTTGACCTCGGTCAGATAACTTATCTCGTCGTAGTCGTAGAACACCACTCTGCCATGACGCGTGACGCCAAAGTTCTTCAGTAACATGTCTCCGGGGAATATGTTGGCGGCTGCCAGCTCCTTGATTGCTTTGCCGTAGTCCAACAGGGCTTCATGCGTCTGCGTTTCGCTGGCGTGTTCAAGATAAATGTTCAGTGGTGTCATGCGTCGCTCGGTCCAGCAATGTCGCACCAGAATAATCTCGCCTTCATCTATGATCGTTGAGGCAGCTACTTCGAGCAACTCGGCCAGGCAGTCGGGTTCGAAGCGGTCGCGGCGAAAGCGGAAATCTGCAAACTCTTGAGTGTCCGCCAGGCGCCCGACCCGATCATGTCGTTTGACCAGGCGATAGCGGTCGATAACAGTCGCCCGGTCTATATTCTTGGAAGGCGCAAACTTGTCCTTCATGATCTTGAATACCGTATTGAAGCCGGGCAGGGTGAACACGCTCATCACCATGCCGCGCACTCCTGGCGCCATCATGAAACGATCATCGCTTGTGGCCAGGTGAGAAATCAGAGAGCGATAGAATTCTGACTTGCCCTGTTTATAAAAGCCGAGCGCCGTGTACAGTTCAGCGATATGTTTGCCTGGTAGCAGTTTTTTGAGAAAGCTCACCAGTTCTGCGGGTACGACCGCCTTGACCATGAAGTAGGAGCGGGTAAAAGAAAATATGATCGATACCTGAGACTCGTCGGTAATAAGGGTGTCGACACTGATGCCCTCGGTTTCCCGATGAATGAGGGGTAACACAAAAGGCCATTGTTCGTTCTGGCTGAGTACGCGACCTACCAGATAGGCACCTTTGTTACGGTAGAACACTGATTGGACCAACTCGATAGTCAGACCGCGATCTATTTGCGCCCATTCGGGCAATCCTTTTTGCAGATGCTCAACGATCATTTTGCAATCGCCGTCGAAATCCACCCAGGGTGTATTGAATCGATGCTCGTCAAGAACCTGTCTTATCAGCGCGTCCAGGGATCCGTCGGAGATGAATCCGCGTGTCAGAGGGGTACGCGAAGGGGGCCGGGTCGGCGGACGCGTTGTATGCACGAACATGGTGTCATCACTGATCTGATCGTGGTGATGCAGGCTGGTGAATACCGAATTGAACCAAGTCTCGGCCAGCTCGTCGTCGAAGCGCTGTGAGATGAGTTCTATATAGGCCATTCGAATGTCCGGCCAACGGGTAACATCCAATATGTCACTGGCCGTCTGGTTGTGTTCCAGCGCAGCTGAGGTAGCGTTAACGCATTCCTCGTATAGATTGATGCGTGCGGTGGATGCCTCCTGAATCTCGGTCCAGCGCGCGTCTTCAAAACGGCGACGTGCGCCATCTGTTATCTCGCGGAAACCATGTCGGTAGCTGTCGAATCCGTCAAGAATATGTTGAGCGAGAGTAGTGGGGCTTAAAGGCATGGTGTGATCAAACCTGAATAAGGAGTTGTAGGCAGGATAGCCAGTCTGCGACCTCAGTGAAAGAGTCAGTTGTGAGCTAACCTGGCTGCCAAAATAGTTGTCAACGATAAGGGCCTGTGGATGAAAAAGAAACTTGGGTTTGCCTACGGTGTTATGGCAAGCGTTATTATTGCGCTGGTAATCCTTCACGTATCACTCGCTTCCCTGGTGCGGCACCTGTTGAATGAAAATATGGCGCAGATGGGCAGTTATACTGGGCATGTCGAGCGTGTTGAGCTTTCCTGGTGGCGAGGCGCCTATGTGCTGCGCAATCTTAATATCGAGAAAATCGAAGGCAATATTCAAGCTCCCTTGCTCAAAGCGCCACTGATCGATATCGCCGTTAGCTGGAAGGCGTTATGGGAGCAGCGGGCTTTAGTTGCGGTCGTCAGCTTCACGGAGCCAGAGGTGACTTTCGTGGATGCGCCAAGCGAACAGGGAAAACAAATCGGTAATGGCGTCGATTGGCGGGAAACGCTGCAGAAGCAGGTACCAATCACCCTGAACGAATTACGAATGATCGATGGCATAGTGGCGTTTCGTAATTTCACCACCGAGCCACAAGTCAACCTGTATGCCAATGACGTCAATCTGAGCTTTCATAACCTCGGTACCGCCGAAGACCTCGAGGGTAATCGCGACGCCAACATGCGGGGCACAGCTCAATTTCTAGGGCATGCTCCGATGGAAGTAGAAGCTGATTTTGATCCACTGGTGCGCATGCGGAATATTGATTTTAGACTGCGTGTATCCAATGCTGAACTAACCCGGCTCAACGATTTTACCTCGGCCTATGGCAACTTTGATTTTCAGGCGGGCACCGGTGAGCTAGTGATCGAGGCCTCAGTAACAGACGGCAAAATCGAGGGATACGTAAAGCCGCTGTTGCGTAATGTGGAAATATTCAACTTCAAGCAGGATATACAGAGTCAAGACAAGGGGATATTGCGGGGTATGTGGGAGGCTCTGGTAGGGGGAGGCGGCGCAATTCTAAAAAATCAGCGCAAGGACCAGTTGGCTACGCGTGTAACTCTAAGCGGTACTTTGAACGAGACCGAAATAAGCCCTCTGCAGGCCTTGTTCGGTATTTTGCGCAATGGATTTATTGAAGCCTTCAGCTCCGACTTTGACAGCGGGCCAGTTAAGGAGCGCTGATTATGATAAGTATTATTGGGTGCATCATTCAGTGACTGAATACTACGCCCCGGTTCACAGTGCGCCCGCGCTCACGTTATAGTCGTAAGTCAACTTTATTGGTGTTGCACGCCCCAAGCGGCACCATACCCTGAATTATCTTGAGGACAGCCGGAATGAAATTCGAAGGTACCCCTTCCTACGTAGCCACAGATGATCTGAAACTGGCAGTCAACGCCGCCATCACGCTGGAACGGCCCCTGCTGGTCAAGGGTGAGCCGGGCACAGGCAAGACCATGCTCGCCGAACAATTGGCCGAGTCAATGGGAATAAAGCTGATTACCTGGCACATAAAATCGACCACCAAGGCCCATCAGGGACTGTACGAATACGACGCGGTAAGCCGTCTGCGTGATTCGCAGCTAGGTGTCGAAAAGGTGCACGACGTCGCCAACTACATCAAGAAAGGCAAGCTCTGGGAAGCGTTCGAGTCCGAAGAGCGTTCAATTCTGCTGATCGACGAAATCGACAAGGCAGATATCGAGTTTCCCAACGACCTGTTGCAGGAACTCGACAAGATGGAGTTCTACGTTTACGAGACCAATCAGACAATCAAGGCCAAGCAGCGGCCTATCATCATCATTACCTCAAACAATGAAAAGGAACTGCCGGATGCTTTCCTGCGCCGTTGCTTCTTCCACTATATAGCCTTCCCTGACCGCACGACCATGCAGCGGATTGTCGATGTGCATTTTCCCGAGATCCGCAAGGAACTCCTATCTGAGGCAATGGACATCTTTTTTGACGTGCGCAAGGTGCCAGGGCTGAAGAAAAAGCCATCTACTTCCGAGTTGGTTGACTGGCTCAAACTGTTACTTGCCGATCAGATCCCGGAAGCAGTCTTGCGTGACCGTGATCCGACCAAAGCCATTCCACCGCTCTATGGCGCTCTGGTCAAGAACGAACAGGATGTGCATTTGCTCGAACGGTTGGCATTCATGACCCGTCGCCAGAACCGTTGAGACGTCAGATTCGCTAACAAGGGGGAAGCCCATGCTTCTGGGTCTGTTCAATGAAATGCGAGCGGCGAAGGTGCCGGTGTCGGTGCGTGAGCTGCTCGATCTGATAAGAGCGCTCAAGCACCATGTTGTGTTCGCCAATATGGACGAATTCTACTACCTTGCGCGCACGATAATGGTCAAGGACGAACGCCATTTCGATAAGTTTGATCGTGCATTCGGGGCCTATTTCAATGGCTTGCAAAATCTCGATCAACTGCTTGAAACCTTGATTCCGGAGGATTGGCTGCGCAAGGAATTCGAGCGCATGCTGACGGATGAAGAGCGTGAAAAAATAAAGTCGTTGGGCGGCCTGGATAAGCTGATAGAGGAGTTCAAGAAGCGACTTGAGGAGCAGAAGGAACGCCATGAAGGTGGTAATAAATGGATAGGTACAGGCGGTACCAGTCCATTTGGTTCGGGTGGCTTTAATCCAGAAGGTATTCGAGTTGGCGATGCCGGGAAACGGCAGGGCAAAGCGGCCAAGGTGTGGGATCAGCGCGAATACAAAAACCTGGACGATCAGGTTGAGCTGGGTACCCGCAATATAAAGGTAGCTTTGCGGCGACTGCGTAAATTTGCCCGCCAAGGTTCGCCAGACGAGCTGGATATCGATGGCACCATCGACCACACGGCGCGCGATGCAGGCCTGCTGAATATTCAGATGCGTCCGGAAAAACGTAACGCGGTCAAACTGTTGTTGTTGTTTGATATCGGCGGCTCGATGGATGCGCACATTAAAGTATGCGAAGAGCTCTTCTCGGCATGCCGTACCGAGTTCAAGCATCTTGAGTACTACTACTTCCATAACTGTCCGTATGAGTCAGTCTGGAAAAACAACCTGCGCCGCACGGGTGAGCGCACTTCTACAATGGATCTGTTGCACAAGTACGGACCGGACTACAAGATTATCTTTGTCGGTGACGCCGCTATGGCCCCCTACGAGATAACTCAGCCGGGAGGCAGTGTGGAGCATTGGAATGAGGAAGCCGGACACGTCTGGATCCAGCGCTTCATGGAGAAGTACAAGAAGACAATCTGGATAAACCCCTACCCCAAGGATGCCTGGGATTACACTACCTCGACACGTATCGTGCGTGATTTGATCGAGGATCGGATGTATCCGTTGACACTGGAAGGCCTGGAAGAGGGAATGCGCTTTCTCAGCAAATAGTCAGATCGCCCCGGGATGAGAAATAGGCCAAAGCAGAGCCTCATCCCGGTTGTATCTGACGCATTCTAGCCGATAGTCACATTTGGCAGTGTGGGACGCGCTATCGTTGTTTTTTCGGTTGGCGCCATCACCGTTGCGACACCCTCTACTACCTGTTTGTTGTCCTGATTGAAGACCCGAGTAGCAATCTTCACCCGGTTTTTCGGTAGCTTGTCGATCACCTCCAGCTCTACCCGAATCTCATCGCCCAGTCTCACTGGACGGAGAAAGCTTATTTCCTGACCAATATAGATGGTCCCAGGACCGGGTAATTCGCAAGCAATAGCGGCTGAAATCAGGGCTCCGGTAAACATGCCATGGGCAATCCGGCCTTTGAACGGCGTAGCAGCGGCAAAGTCCTCGTCCAGATGCACCGGATTAACGTCGCCCGATACTTCTGCAAATAAAATCAGGTCCCGTTCGCTGACCAGGTGACTGACTGACGCGATGTCGCCGAGGTTGAGTTCTTCATAGGTGCGATTTTCAAGCTGTAACATCAGAAGGCTCCGAGTGTGCACAGGTGGTGTCAGGGGCCAGGCCGTTGAGCCAGACGAGTAAATCGCCAACTACCTGCTCGCGGTTGGTTTCGTTGAAAAGTTCGTGGCGGGCGCCCTCATATAATTGCACACTCACCGCTGTCAGTCCTGCGTTGTTGAGCCGCTGCTTCAGTTTGGGTAGGCCATTTCCAGCACTCACCGGGTCGGCACTGCCACCGATTATATGAATCGGCAAAGGACCTGGTATACGTGCGAGTTGTTCGGGATCTGCAATCTGTACCAGCCCGCTGAACAGATCAAGCCAGAGGCGGGCTGTACACTCAAAGCCGCACAGCGGATCATCCACATAAGCATCGACCTGCACAGGGTCCCTGCTGAGCCAGTCGAATTCGGTGCGGTTGGGCTGAAATGACCGATTGAACTGACCGAAGCTCAGTTTACCGAGGGTGAAAGCGGGACTAGCCCATCCGCGCAAACGGCCTTCAATATGCGCAGCGGTAATGCCGATACGGCTCAACAGGGCAGGGTGGGCGTTACTGCCACTGAGGACGACTCCTGTCAGCCCCTCTGAACTGGCAAGCAAGTGGCTCTGCACAATATAGGAGCCCATGCTGTGCCCCAGCAAAAACACTGGCGTTTGGGCCGTCAGTTCGCTTAGGTGCGCACGCAGCGCACCAATATCCGATGTGACTTTCCGCCATCCGTCGAGGTCAGCGAAATGCCCCGCCTGGTCAGTGATACTCTGACCATGACCGCGCTGGTCAAGGGCGGCGACCGCATAACCTTCTCGGTTAAGCTGGTCCGCTAGCCAGGCGTAACGACCCGCATGTTCAGCCATGCCGTGACTAATCAGAATCCAGCCACGAATGTGCGCGGCGTCCGGCAACCACTGATAGAAGAAGAGTTTTTGTTGATCTGCGGCAACCAGCCAGCCGGTTTGAAAGGGCATTCTTGTTGTTCTCCCGATGCGTATACCAAATGAAACGCTGAAGCGTTTTGTATTTTTGTTCAATGCTGGTAATTTTGAGAGTTACGCACAGACGTGAGCCAGCTGACAAGTCTGTTTGTCGGTCGGAATAATGACACAGGGATGAGCGCGATTTTCATCCCATGAGACCAACACGGGGAAAGAGGACAACAATAATGGAAGCATCGTTCTGGAATGACAAACGCCCGCCCGGCGTGCCCAACGATATCGATCCTGCGCAATACAGTTCTATCATTGATGTGTTTGAACGTTCATGCAAACAATTTGCCGATCGTCCTGCCTTTACCAACATGAATACCACTATTACCTACGGTGACCTGGACAGGTTGTCTGGAGACTTTGCTGCTTACCTGCAAACCCAGACCGATTTGCAGCCAGGTGACCGTATCGCTATCCAGATGCCCAACGTGCTGCAATTTCCGGTCGCTGTCTTTGGCGCGATGCGCGCCGGGCTGGTCGTGGTCAATACCAATCCACTGTATACCGCTCGGGAAATGCGCCATCAGTTCAAGGATTCTGGTGCCAAAGCCCTGGTGTTCTTGAACATGTTCGGTCATCTGGTTGAAGAGGTGGCACCAGATACCGAGATCAAGTATTTATTTGAAGCCCGCATGGGTGACATGTTGCCGGCAGCCAAGGGCTGGCTGGTAAATACCGTAGTCAAGAAAGTGAAAAAGATGGTGCCCTCGTTCAATCTGCCGCAGGCAGTGTCATTCAAGGCAGCATTAAAGGCCGGCAAGGGTAAGACGCCGACGCCCGTTCAGAAGACCCATGACGATGTGGCCGTACTGCAGTACACCGGCGGGACTACCGGTCCTTCAAAGGGTGCGATGCTGACTCATGGGAATATCGTAAGCAACATGCTGCAGGTCTACGCCAACCTGCAACAGCTTGATGATGCGGGTAACAAAATCATGGGTGAGGGCAGCGAGATCATCATCTGCCCGTTGCCGCTTTATCATATCTTCGCATTTACAGCCAATTGCATGTGCATGATGCTGGCCGGATATCACAACGTGCTGATCACCAATCCGCGTGATATCGGTGGTTTCGTCAAGGAGCTGAAGCAGTGGAAGTTCTCTTCAATGATGGGCTTGAACACCCTGTTTGTCGCACTGATGGAGCACCCGGAATTCGAAGAAATCGACTTCTCCCATCTCAAGGGCACGACCTCAGGTGGTACCGCTTTGGTCAAGGCCACAGCAGAGCGCTGGGAAAAGAAAACAAATAGCCGTATCGGCGAGGGCTATGGTCTCACTGAATGTTCGCCGGTGGTGTGTTCCAGCCCCGGTGGCGGACTGGCACGGTTGGGTACTGTCGGTCTGCCTGTGGCGAGCACTGCCTTGAAGGTAGTGGATGAGGACGGTAACGAACTGCCGATTGGTGAGCGCGGTGAGCTCTGCGTCAAGGGTCCCCAAGTCATGAAGGGTTATTGGCAGCGCGACGACGCCACAAAGGAAAGCTTCGATGTCGAAGGCTGGTTGAAAACCGGTGACGTTGCGGTGATAGATGCCGATGGCTATGTGGCCATTGTCGATCGAATCAAGGATCTGATCATCGTTTCAGGCTTCAACGTCTATCCGAACGAAATCGAAGATGTGGTTGCGGCCCATCCCAAAGTAGCCAACGCGGCTGCCATCGGTGTACCGGACGAAAAATCCGGTGAAGCGGTCAAGCTGTTTGTAGTTCCCAGCTCTCCGGATCTGACTATTGATGAACTGAAAGCCTATTGCCGCGCTAACTTTACGGGTTACAAGGTGCCCAGACACTACGAAATCCGTGAGTCGCTACCGATGACCCCGGTTGGCAAGATCCTGCGACGAGAGCTGCGCGACGTCTGATTTGCTCGCGGCGATGCCGCAGCAAAGGTGTATTTGCAGCAGGATCCAGGCCGCCGGAATTTTTCGGCGGCCTGTTCGTTGCGGGCCCCTTCTTTTTATCTCCCATTTGCTACTCCTCCCGCCGCTGAGGGCCCGCCTGAGCTGGTCTGTACCGGTAAAAACTGCTAGTCTTTGATGACTTTTCGACCAGAAAAGCTTTTGTAGTCACCAATACAATAACAGCGACCATAGCCCCTTCGGGCCGGTACGCACTTACGAATACGCTCAGGAGCAGGCATCCATGCTTGAGAATTTCTGGAAAGACAAATATCCCGTGGGCATTCCCTCCGAGATAAATCCGGATCAGTACAGCAATATCCTAGAAGTTCTCAAACACGCCTGTGAACGCTTTACCGACAAGCCCGCGTTCAGCAACCTGGGTAAGACTATTACCTACGGTGAGTTGTATAGCCTATCGGGTCAATTCGCTGCCTATCTGCAAAAGAACAGCGGACTGGAAGCGGGCGATCGAATCGCCATTCAGATGCCCAACGTACTGCAATACCCAATCGCGGTATTTGGTGCAATGCGTGCTGGATATGTCGTTGTTAATACCAATCCGCTGTACACGCCCCGTGAAATGGAACACCAATTCAATGATTCCGGCGCCAAGCTGCTGATCTGTCTGGCCAATATGGCGCATCTGGCAGAGCAGGTCGTACCGCGCACCGGCGTCAAGCAGGTGATCATTACGGAAGTGGCGGATATGTTGCCTCCGCTCAAGCGCCTGCTGGTCAACAGCGTGGTCAAGTATGTCAAGAAGATGGTGCCTTCCTACAACATCCCCGGTGCAGTGACGTTCAACGATGCACTTGCCAAGGGTAAAGGTCAGACATTCAAGGAAGCGTCCCCTGCTGCGCAGGATATCGCTGTACTGCAATACACAGGTGGTACCACAGGTGTAGCCAAGGGCGCGATGCTCACACATCAAAACCTCGTTGCCAACATGCTCCAGGCCAAGGCCATGATGGGCTCCGCGATCAAGGACGGCCAAGAGACGATCATATGTCCTTTGCCCCTGTACCATATCTATGCGTTCACCTTTCACTGCATGGCAATGATGATCAGTGGTAATCACAACATTCTGATCACCAATCCGCGTGACATTCCAGCATTCGTCAAAGAACTGTCCAAGGTTCCTTTTTCGGGCTTCGTCGGACTCAACACGCTGTTCGTCGCCCTGTGTAACGATGAGGCTTTTCGCAATCTGGATTTCAGTCATTTCAAGCTAACCCTTTCTGGAGGTATGGCATTGCAGCAGGCCACAGCCGAACGTTGGAAGAAAATTACGGGTTGTGAAGTGTGTGAAGGCTTCGGTATGACGGAAACCAGTCCGCTGGCGACGGTTAACCCAATCAACAATATTCAGCTGGGCACTATTGGTATTCCGGTGCCATCAACGCTATGCAAGATAATCGATGATAATGGTCAAGAAATGGCTCTGGGTGAGCGCGGTGAGCTTTGCGTCAAAGGGCCTCAGGTGATGAAGGGCTATTGGCAGCGCCAGGAAGCTACCGACGAAATGCTGGACGCCGACGGCTGGTTGAAAACCGGTGATATCGCCGTTATTCAGGAAGACGGCTACCTGCGTATCGTCGATCGCAAGAAGGATATGATTCTCGTATCCGGTTTCAACGTGTATCCCAATGAATTGGAAGATGTAATGGCTGCTATTCCGGGTGTAGCGCAATGCGCCGCCATTGGAGTCCCGGATGAAAAGTCCGGTGAAGCGATCAAGGTTTTCCTGGTCAAAGCGCCGGGTGCAGAGCTAAGCGAAGATCAGGTAAAGGCGCAGATGCGTGACAGCCTGACGGGCTACAAGGTGCCTAAATATGTTGAGTTCCGTGAGTCGTTGCCGACGACCAACGTAGGCAAGATTCTGCGTCGCGAATTGCGCGATGAGGAGCTCAAAAAGGCTGCAAATCAGTAAAATGCATCATCGCTGCGGTCATGACTGCAGCAAAAGGGCCCCGCCAGAGCCATGCCCTGGCGGGGTTTTTTTTCAGCACTAGTTAACCCTCACACTATCTGGCAGGTACAGACTCACACGATGACCGAACTTTCCGCGCTGGCAGCTGACATGGATCAGGCCATGGCTGCCGATAGCCATCGACTACAGAGACAGTTGCAGCAATTAGGCAAACAGCCTGACCCGCAGCGTCAGGCCCGCTGGGTTGAGCAGTTCAAACGCTCTTGTGTACGTGTTCAGGCGCGTCGAGAGAGTATTCCCGCAATGCGCTTTGATAACCAACTGCCGATCGCCGAACGTCGGGAGCAGATACGCGAGGCCATCAAGGCGCATCAAGTAGTCATCGTGGCAGGCGAAACCGGCTCGGGTAAGACAACCCAGATCCCCAAGATTTGCCTCGAACTGGGTCGTGGTACCCGTGGGCTGATTGGTCATACTCAGCCACGACGACTGGCGGCGCGTAGTGTCGCCAGCCGGGTAGCGGATGAAATTGGTACGCCCTTGGGCGAGCTGGTCGGGTTTCAGGTGCGCTTTACTGATCAGAGTTCCGATACCACGCTGGTCAAGCTAATGACCGATGGCATCCTGCTGGCCGAAACCCAGAATGATCGTTTTCTGCAGCGTTATGACACGCTGATTATCGATGAGGCCCATGAGCGCAGCCTGAATATTGATTTTCTGCTTGGTTATCTCAAAACCATTCTGCCTCGGCGTCCGGACCTGAAGGTGATCATCACCTCCGCTACCATTGATCTGGAGCGATTTTCTGCGCATTTTGATAATGCTCCGGTGATCGAGGTGTCCGGTCGGGCCTACCCAGTGGAGGTCTGGTACCGCCCGCTGAGCGCGGAGATGGATGAAGAGGGCAACCAAGTTGAGGAGGACTTAAGCATTGATCAGGGAGTCGTCGCGGCGCTGCATGAACTGGAGCGACACGAGCGTGCCAATGGTCAGTCCCCCGGCGATGCACTGGTTTTTCTCCCGGGTGAGCGCGAGATTCGTGATATGGCTGACTTCCTGCGCAAAGCCAACCTACGGCATACCGAAATTTTGCCCTTATATGCTCGGTTGTCCGTTGCCGAACAGCAGAAAATCTTTGCAACTCATGCTGGGCGGCGGGTGATTCTGGCGACTAACGTAGCCGAAACGTCACTTACTGTACCGGGTATTGTCTATGTGATTGACCCGGGTGAGGCGCGTATCAGCCGCTACAGTCCGCGCTCGAAAGTGCAGCGACTGCCGGTGGAAGCGGTATCCCAGGCTAGTGCCAACCAGCGCAAGGGCCGGTGTGGTCGAGTTGCACCCGGTATCTGCGTACGGTTGTATGCCGAAGACGATTTCAACGCCCGATCTGCCTTTACCGACCCTGAAATCTTGCGTACCAATCTGGCCGCAGTGATTCTGCAGATGTTGCATTTGCAGCTTGGACGCATAGAGGACTTTCCGTTTATCGAGCCGCCTGAAGGCCGCGCGATAAGCGACGGCTTTACCCTGCTGCAAGAACTTGGCGCGGTAGATCGTGATGGCACCATTACCGATAATGGCCGGCAACTGGCTCGCTTGCCGGTGGATCCACGCATTGGCCGGATGCTGCTGGAAGCAAGCCGCACCGGCAGCCTGGAAGAAATGTTGATTATTGCCAGCGGGCTGACTGTACAGGACCCTCGAGAGCGGCCACTTGAGCGTCAGCAGGCCGCGGATCAGGCGCATCTGCAATGGCGTGAAGAAAGCTCGGACTTTGCATCGTTCATCAATCTTTGGCGTGGTTTCGAAGATCAGCGCCAGACCTTGACGCAGGGCCAGTTGCGCAGTTGGTGTCGTCGAAACTTTCTCAATTTTTTACGTCTGCGTGAATGGAGGGAGACTCACCGACAACTGGTACTGACCTGTCGTGATCTGAAGTTCGAGCGCAATAATCAGCCGGCCTCCGATGAGGCTGTTCATAAGGCGTTGCTATCCGGGCTGCTGAGCCATTTGGGCAACAAAACCGAGGAGGGCGATTATCTGGGTGCGCGGCAGCGTCGATTCATGTTGCACCCCTCGTCAGCGTTGGCAAAGAAAAGGCCGCCTTGGGTCATGGTGGCTGAACTCACTGAAACTCGACGTCTATATGGACGCTTGGTAGCGAAGATCGATCCGTTGTGGGTTGAACCGCTGGCGGGTCATCTAGTCAAGACCAGTTACAGTGAACCGCATTGGGAAAAGAAACGTGGGCAGGTCGTCGCCTATGAACAGATCACTTTGTACGGGCTGATCATCGTGCCGCGCCGCAAGGTGCACTATGGGCCGATTGATCCGGTAGCCTCGCGGGAAATCTTCCTTCGCCAGGCGTTGGTACTCGGTGAGTGGCACGGTCGGGCCGCCTTCAATAAAGCTAACCAGCAATTGCTTGCCGAACTTGATGAGCTGGAAGCCAAGGCCCGACGACGCGACATTCTGGTCGACGATGAAACCCTGTATGCCTATTTTGATCGCCATGTGCCGGCGCAAATCTATCAGCTCGCCAGCTTCGAGCGTTGGGTGAAAACCCAGCAGCGTGAACAGCCCCAGTTGCTGCATATGACTCGCGAGGAGTTACTCCAGCGTGAGGCGGGCGAGGTCACCGCAGAACAGTACCCCGATGCATGGCGCTGGCAGCAGGTAGCTTTGCCGTTGACCTACCATTTTGAGCTCGGACATGTCCGAGATGGTGTCACCATGCGCGTACCAGCGCCGCTATTGCGGCAGATTCCGGCCGAGCGGCTGGATTGGCTGGTCCCCGGCCTCTTGTTCGATAAGTGTGTAGCCCTGGTCCGTGGGCTACCAAAGTCCCTGCGTCGCAACTTCGTACCGGTTCCGGATTTTGTCCGTGCTGCGCTCGAGCGCATGCCATTTGCCCAGGGCAATCTGACCCAGACTCTGGGTCGTGAATTGACCCGAATGACGGGTACTCGCATCGATGATAATGCCTGGGCTGATGTTGAACTTGAGCCCCATCTTCTGACTAATATCGAAGTGGTTGATGCCGAGGGTATAGTCATTGCCGAAGGTCGCGATCATAGTTCACTGTGCAGTCGTCTTGCCGGCCGGGCGCAGGACGAGCAGATGCCTACGCCACAATCCCTTCCGACAGAGCGGATGAGTCCTGCTGGTACTTATGCGCTCCCCGAGTCCCACGTACGCAATCAGGCAGGAATAGAGGTCACCTTCTGGCCCGCCTGGGTCGAGGAGGGAGATCAGGTACACGAACAGCTTTTCGATACGGATAATCAGGCGCAGCAGGCTCATCGACGGGGCGTGCAACGATTGTTGCTCCGCGAGTTGAACGAACAGGCCCGATTTCTACGACAGAAATGTTCGGCCATAAAGGATGCGGCGATCTATTATCGCGAACTGGGGAATCAGCAACAGCTGACCGACGATGTGCTATTGGCGTCGATTGATCGAGTATTCCTGCCGGATGACCAACCTCTCCCGCGCACACCGCAGGCGTTGGCCGCACTCATCGAGCAAGGAAAGGGCGAGTGGGTCGCCGCGACCGAGAAGCTAGCGGTCGAAACCCTAGCGGTGCTTAAGGGCTGGCATGCGTTGCAAAAACGCTTCAAGGGTAAGATCGATCTGGCTCAGGCGTTGGCGTTCAACGATGTAAGAGCGCAACTGGCCAAGCTTTTTTTCAAAGGGTTTATCAGGGAAGTGCCAGCTGAATGGTTGGCCCAGTATCCGCGTTACCTGCAAGCGGTCGAGCAGCGACTCGACAAGCTGCCAGGGCAAGTGCAGCGCGACCGGGTGTGGACTGAAGAGTTACAGGAGCTCGTGGCTCGCTACCAAGCCCGTGAACTCAAGCATCGGCAGGAAGGGCGCCGAGACGAGACACTGCTTACTTGGCGTTGGCTCTTGGAGGAGTATCGAGTGTCGCTATTTGCCCAGCAGTTAGGCACGCGCATGCCGGTATCCGCTAAGCGTCTGTCCAAAATGTGGCAAGAAATTTCTGCCTGATTGTCCTGCAGGTGAGTGCAAAGGTGACCAATGAAGTGAACTGAGCGTCAGTTTCCATTATGCTTGGTCTTTGATCCATTTTCAGCGAGCGGCCTGAATATCAGGTCGGGTATTACCCGTCGCGCGGTAATGCGTTACCCAAAACATTAGAGAGGACCGATCGTGCAGAAAGTCGTGATCAGTGGAACAGGTTTGTACACACCCGCTCACAGCATCAGCAATGAAGAGCTGGTCGAGAGTTTCAACGCCTATGTTGGTAAATTCAACCAGGACAATGCCGAGGCTATCGGCGCGGGCCAGATGGTGGCGCTGACACCATCAAGTACTGAGTTCATCGAAAAGGCGTCTGGCATCAAAAGCCGTTATGTCATGAACAAAAGCGGTATTGTCGACATCAATCGCATGAAGCCCGATATTCCCGAGCGCAGCAATGAGGAGTGGTCGATTCTTTGTGAAATGGCCATCAAAGCCGGGACTCAGGCGCTCGAAAGGGCAGGCCGGACAGCCGCAGATATCGACGGTGTGATCGTTGCCTGCTCCAACCTGCAACGTGCCTATCCCGCCGTGGCGGTTGAAGTTCAGGAAGCGCTAGGTATCGAAGGTTTTGGCTACGATATGAACGTGGCCTGTTCCTCGGCGACTTTTGGTATTCAGGCCGCCGCCAATTCGGTGCAACTGGGCCAGGCCCGCGCTGTATTGATGGTTAATCCGGAAATCTGTACCGGACATATGAATTTTTGTGATCGCGACAGCCATTTTATCTTCGGTGATGCCTGTACCGCCGTTGTTATCGAACGCGCGGAGGATGCCGTATCCGAGCATCAGTACGACATCATTGGTACCAAGTTGCTGACCAAATATTCAAATAATATCCGTAACAACTTCGGTTTTCTCAATCGCGCGGATGATAGCGGCGTGGGCGCCCCCGACAAGCTATTTGTTCAGCAGGGCCGCAAGGTTTTCAAGGATGTGTGCCCTATGGTGGCACAGCTGATTGGCGAGCATCTGGAAGAGTTTTCGCTGCCAGTGGGCGACATCAAGCGTTTCTGGTTGCATCAGGCCAACCTGAATATGAACATGCTGATCGCTCGTAAGCTTCTGGGCCGCGATCCCGAGGCGCACGAGGCGCCTGTGGTGCTCGACGAGTACGCCAACACCAGTTCAGCCGGATCGATCATCGCGTTTCACAAATACCAGGACGATCTGCCCAGCGGCAGCCTGGGTGTTATCTGTTCCTTCGGCGCTGGCTACTCAATAGGCAGTGTGATTGTGCGTAAGCACTGAACGTCGCTGTGCCTGGCAACGTCATCAGAGTGTCATCGCGATGACATGTTTTTGCCATGTAAAAGGTGCATGATCAGACTGTGATGAAGGCCAGACGTTGGCTACGCGGCCTGTCAGATCTGAGTACTGCTCCTTCAACCCCGTCAGTCCTGGCGGGGTTTTTTTTGTTAAGACCTTCTGGCCGTCATCTGCAATACAGTTCGCCTTCGCAAAAGTTCCCGCGTACTCAAACCTTCATCTGCTTGTAACCGTTTTGTCATCTGGGGTTTCCATAATCGTTCCAGTCGAAACAACGACGGCACGTCACCCGAGCTGACGTTTAAAAAACCTAGGAGATTTACTGATGAATAAGAAGCTGCTTGCGATTGTTGTTGGGGCTGCTGCTGCCATGCCGGTCATGGCCATGGCCGATGTGAGCATCTATGGTCGCGCCAACGTGTCCGTGGATTACCTGGACGACGGCGCTGATTACTCCGAGACCAATCTATCCAGCAACGCTTCGCGTCTGGGTTTCAAAGGGGATCATGAGATCAACTCGAACCTGACCGCTTTCTTTCAGATTGAGCAGCAAATCAACTTCTCTTCCGGCAGCAGCGACGATGACAGCAGCAACTTCGCTACTCGCGATACCTTCGTTGGCTTGAAAGGCGGTTTCGGTACTTTCCAGCTGGGTCGTTTTGACAGCCCCTTCAAGGCAGCTCGTGGCCCGGCCAACCTGTTTGGCGACCAGGTCGGCGATATGCGTAACCTGACCCGCGTTGGCAACGCCCGCTTCGACGAGCGTTATGACAACACTGTGCAGTACACTACGCCGGATATGAGCGGTTTCTTCGCTACCCTGGGCTACTCTGTTCAGGAAGGTACTACTGCTGATCTCGATGCGGATGAAAGCGTAGTCAGCGGTTCCTTGAACTATATCGGTGGTCCTATCGAAGCTTCCGTGGCTTACGAGTCTGCCGAAGAAGATACTGATCGTGGCGAGCGTGACGGTTTCCGCGGTGCGCTTGCGTACAAGATCACTGATAGCATCAAAGCTGTTGGTTTTTACCAGACTGTTGATTACGAAAACGAGGCTGTTACCGCCGCTGTCCGCGATGCTCTGACCTCCGATACCTTCGGTCTGGGTGCCGAGTTCAAAGTGGCTTCTAACACCGCCATCAAAGGCATGTGGATGACCCGTGACGCAGACGCTGATCAGTCAGACAGCGACATGTGGGTGGTGGGTGTAGAGCACAAGCTGGACAAAGCCGTTCGCGTCTATGCCAACTACGCTCTAGTTGACAACGAAGACAACGTTAAGCTGACTCCCTGGATTCAGTCACGTTCAGCTAACCCAGCCGGTGCTGCTGGTGAAGAAGCTTCCGGCCTGTCTGTAGGTCTGCGTTACGATTTCTAATCCGGAAATCAGCTGTGTCATACAAAAGGGTTGTGCCGCAAGGCACAACCCTTTTGTCATCTTAATGACATCTTTCCGTCTTATTATCGTCTTCAACCGCTCTGCGGAAGCTCGGCCTTTTCTAATTCTATTTTCAGCTATATCAAGGAGTTGTCATGCGAAGCCTGTTCGTAGTCGCTGTTGCCTGTCTGCTGGCCGCCTGTGCCCAGCGTGAACCGATCAAACTTTATTCCGGCGCCGCGCAGTCGGCCGACCAGATTGTCGTGGTCCAAATGCCCTACACGCTTGAGGTGCTGAATATCAATGGTCAGCCAGTGCCAGCCGCCAACAGCATGACCGGCAACCGTGATCGCAAGCTGCACCTGCAGCCAGGTCAGTATCGTATCAACGCCTACTACGAAAACGGCTACGATATTGGCGGTGGCCTGAGCCATGAAGTGGTACGCACGCGCAGTGCGACCTTCATGATTGACGGCAAGGCGGGCGACGTCTGGACACTGGGCTTTGATGCGCCGGAAAACCTGGCTGAAGCACAGGCAATGAAAGACAACTTTGCTGGTTGGGCGCAGAACACGCGTACGGGTCAGCGTAATCCCACCGAGCCTGGCCCAGCCTATGTTTCCCTGGTAGGCCAGTTGATGGGTGGTGGCAACTCACCGACTTATTCCGAAGAGGTGAAGCCGTTGGGCGCTCAGGCAGCTGCAACACCAGCGCCTATGGCTCCATCACAGGCGCTCGCTGCGCAGCAGACCCTGCCGCATTCCGACGCTACTCTGACGACACTACAGCAACTGTGGTTGCTGCTCAGCCCAGAGAGCCGCAAGGCGTTTTTGCAGTGGGCCGAAGAGTAAAGCCCGAATCAGTGTTGAAAACCCTGCCTTGGCGGGGTTTTTTATGGGTGCTTGTTGGGGCGTAAAATCAGAGTGGATTCCCGCCTTCGCGGGAATGAGGTTGAAGTGGAGGAATGACGGTGGAAGTGCAGGAATGACAGAGGTGGAGCGGCTGAGTGGGATTGATGGATTGAGTCGCAACGGAAATTATAAGTAGCAAAAGGATCTGCTGAAGCGCGTACATTGCTGCGAAGATCCGACGCGGTGTGGCATGCTATGCTGATGAAAATACGCCAACTCGCCGCCATTGAAGAGGTCCCCGCTGAACAGTGGGATGGCCTGTTGACTAACGACTATCCGTTTATCCGCCATGCTTTTCTGGCTGCAATGGAAGCCAGTGGCTCAGTGGGTGTGGAACAAGGTTGGGAACCAGCGCATTTGCTAGTCGTCAACGATGATAACAGCTTGCAGGCGGTTTTGCCGCTGTACCGCAAGATGCACTCCTACGGCGAATACGTGTTCGACTTTCAGTGGGCGCAGGCCTGGGAGCGGGCAGGGCAGGACTACTATCCCAAGCTGCTCGCCGCCATTCCCTATTCTCCGGTTCAAGGCCCGCGTCTGTTGGCACGCTGTGAAACCAGCCGCGACCTGCTGCTTGAATATATCGATGACAGCCTGCTACACAGACAAGCATCTGGCGCGCACCTGTTGTTCAACCTGGGTGAAGAAAACAACAGTTTACAGACCGCTGGTTGGGTTCAGAGGCTGGGTTGCCAGTTCCACTGGTTCAACCGTGGTTACCAGCACTTTGACGACTTTCTCGCCGCATGCAGTTCGCGCAAGCGCAAAAATTTTCGCAAGGAACGCAAGTCAGTGGCGGAGCAAGGCATCAGCTTTCATTGGTTGACTGGAGCGGAACTGACGCCGGCGGTGTGGGACAGCTTTTATCCTTTCTATGCTGCGACCTACCTCAAGCGCGGGCAGCACCCGTATCTGACTCCCGAATTCTTCCAGATGCTGGGTGAGTCGATGCCCGAAGCGATTCGCCTCGTGTTTGCGCGCCATAATGACCGAAATGTGGCAGGTGCGTTCTTCCTGGCGGACCAGAGTTCACTCTATGGGCGTTACTGGGGCTGCCTCGAGGAATATGACCGTTTGCATTTCGAGACCTGTTTTTATCAGGGCATGGAGCGCTGTATTGCCGAAGGGCTGGAGCGCTTTGATGCAGGGGCACAGGGCGAACACAAGCTGATTCGTGGCTTTGAGCCGGTACTGACTCAATCCTGGCACAAGCTCCAGGAACCGTTGCATGACGCGGTGGCGGATTTTCTGACGCGTGAGCGCCAGGGCGTAAAGAAGTATCAGGAGGAATCGCGGGATTACTTGCCGTACCGTCACGCCGAGTAAAACCGTGATCAAGCGCCCGCTCGAAAGACATAGGCCGCAATGTCCTCTGGCGCAGAGGGCATTGGCGTCCCGCGGTGTTATTCCGCGGTAGTGTTTACCCGTTCAACGCTCTGGATAGTGACCGGATTGGTCGGTACGTTTTGATGTCCGCCCGTATTGCCTGTTGGTATCTTTGCAATGGTTTCGACTACATGCTGGCCTTCGATAACCTCAGCAAATACCGCATAGCCAAAGTCCCGGCCGCCATTATTGAGAAACTCGTTATTACCCAGGTTGATGAAGAACTGACTGGTAGCGCTGTCAACTACCTGCGTGCGAGCCATCGCCACGGTGTAACGGTCGTTGCGCAAACCATTATCAGCTTCGTTCTTGATCGGTTTACCGACGGCACGCTGGTTCATGTCCGGAGTGAAACCACCACCCTGGATCATGAAACCAGGAATCACACGGTGAAAGATTAATCCGTCGTAATGCCCGGCATCAGCATAGCGAAGGAAGTTTTCCACACTGATGGGCGCTGCTTCTGCGTTGAGCTCCAGGGTAATGTCACCAAGGCTGGTTTTAACCAGGACCTGGGTGTTCTCTGCCAGGGCAGGTGCAGCCGCTAGCAGCATCGCGCAAGTGACGATAAAACGTTTGAACATATTCAGTCTCCGTGAAAAAAGAGTGTGGATGATTCAGCCGGCATTTCCGGCAGGTGCAGCAGAACCCGACTGTGCCAGAAAGTCCAGCAACAGGGCATTGAATTTATCAGCCTGGTCAATGGGTGTGCCGTGGCGTGAGTCTTCGATAACTTCCAATCGGGCATCACCTAGCCGACTGACGTATTCGCGCTTTTTTTCGACTGGCGTATAGTCTTTGTCGGCACTGATCACCAATACCGGGCAGATGATGCGATCCAGTTTATCGGTAACGCCCCAGCCGACCAGTGCTCGCAGAGACGCCAGATAAGCGCGCCGATCATTCTCCAACCAGCGGCTCTCAAACGTCTCGCGTATATCCTGCTGTTCGGACTTGGGGAACAAGGTTTTGGCCAAACCCTTGGCGATTGCGCTCAATGGCAAGACGTGAGCAAAGAACAGGCGCTGGGCGACCAGCAGGTATTCCCGGGGGTGACGAGGTATCAGTTCCGGGCCACTGTTGACAATGGTCAGGCTGGCGGGCACGTCAGGCCGGTCGGTTGCTAACTGAAAAGCAATCATGCCACCCATTGATATGCCGACAATGTGCGGCTTGCTTAGCTGCATGAAGGCGATGAATGCCAGGCAGTCTTCTGCAAACGTCTTGACGCTGTATCCACCTTTCGGCTTTTCGCTTTTACCGTGACCGCGCATATCCAGACAGAGTACCCGGTAGCCGGGCAGAAGCGCTGGTAGTTGGTACTCCCAGTCACGCTCACTCGATCCCAGTCCATGAATCAGCAGAACGGGCTCGCCTTCACCCTGGTCGGTATAGTGCAGGTTGCAGCCGTTTAGTTGCAGATAAGCCATGAGTCCTTTCCTTGATGGTAAATCGGATCATTGTGGTAGGTAGTGAGAATGCCCTGCCAGCGCTGTTTTGTCATCGTCAGTATTTATTGTGGTGTTGTGCAAGCGCCAAGTCGAACTTTAAGCTCAGGTGGAGTCCAAAAGATAACCGGTTCCTCGGTATTCTGTTAGGAGATCTACTATGAAACAGTTACTTCTCGTTGGTGTATTGGCAATGTCGATGCCACTGCTGGCGCAGCAATCAATCCTGTCGCCGCTCAGCTTCCCTGTGGATGTCGAGCTGGAGGCCCAGGGCTTGGATCTGATCAGCACCAGTACCGGCAACGTAGGTAACGTCGCCACGGTCACATTGACTAATCAGGAGTCCCGCGAGATTGGGTGTGTGGCGGCTTTCGTCAACGGCCCTGAAAAGCCTGCTCCCCTAAGAGTGAAGCTGGCTGCAGGAGAAAAAACCGTACTCACCCAAGCCTTTCGGCGGGATATCATTCGGGTTCGGGCCTCTATTGAATGTAACGCCAACTGATCCTTCAATATCAGTCAGCCATCGAATGCTTTACTAGAAGATCGGCAAGTATCTGGGTAGCGGGACCCAAGGGTTTTTCCTTGTTGGCGTAAAGGTAAAGATAGTGTGACCGTCGAGCCCCTTGTTGCAGTAATAGAGGTGCCAATCTTCCTTGATCCAGCTCGGTAATGATCTCGTGCTCGGGCAGCCAGGCAAAGCCCAAGCCATTCGCCACCAGAGTTGTAGCAGTGCCCAGGCTGGCAACTGTCCAGCGCTGTTCGGCGCCCAACCAGCCGGAATCGATGGGATGGTGGCCTGAATCTCGGATAACGACCTGTAATTGGGTTTGCAGGTCTTCATGGTTCACCTCGCGGCTCATCTGGTGCAAGGGATGATCCGGATGTGCGACCGCTACGAAGTCGACTGCATTGATCTGGTGGGGTAGATACCCGGCAATGCTCATACCTGAAATGGCTAGATCGGCTGAACCGTTCAACAAGCAGTCCTCAACCCCGGAGAGGACCTCCTCGCGCAACTGAACTCGGCTGCCTTGGCTAAGGGGCATAAAGGCCTTGAGTGCGCTTGCCAGTCTATATGTTGGATAAGCCGCATCTACCACGAGACGAACTTCCGGTTCCCAGCCCTGATCCATGTTGAAAGCCAATCGTTCAATCTGACCGGCCTGGTCGAGCAGATTGCGGGAGCGGCGCAGCAATACCTCCCCGGCCTTAGTCAATATTGCCTTGCGGCCGATGATTTCCAGTAGCGGCACGCCCAGTTGTTCCTGCATGCGGGCGATGGTGTAACTCACCGATGACTGGGAACGGTGCAACACCTCTGCAGCCTGGGCAAAACCGCCGTTGTCGACTACAGCCTGCAGGGTTCGCCATTGTTCGAGAGTAACGCGTGGAGCTTTCATGCCTTGACTCTGATCTTATCTGGGGGGCGGTTATTATCTGCTGCGCCAGTGCTGATTGCGAGCAGCTCTGGTCAAGGTATCGTTGGAGACGCAGGGCACCGTAAAGTCACCGACATTCACCTGGGGTAAGTCCTGTCCATTTCTTGAATGCGCGGTGAAACGCCGACGGCTCGGAAAAGCCCAGCAGCGCTGCCAGATCCTGAATCGGCATTTTTTGCCGGGAGAGATGGTATATAGCGATGTCTCTTCGTAGATGATCTTTCAGCTCCTGATAAGAGGTGCCTTCCTCGCGTAAATGACGGCGCAAGGTCGGCGGGCTCATGTTCAGTTGTTTGGCTACTGACTCCATATCAGGCATATCGACGCCCACATTGGGCCCGATCAACTGCCTGATCCGGCCTGACAGGCTATTACCGAAATCCCGTCTTGAGAGTAGATCCGATGGCGACTGTTCAAGGAAGCGTTTGAGTGTACGAGCGTCCTGAATCAGGGGCATCTGAAGATACTGTTGCGGAATTGCCACTGCTGTTTTGGTCTGGTCGAACTGAAGTCTGCAACCAAAAATCAACTGGTATTCCTGATGGTGAGCCGGCGCTGGATAGGCGAATACTGCGCGTTCGAGAGGAATACGCCTGCCGATGAGCCAGCTCGCCAACCGATGCCAGATGACTACTAGGGATTCAGTCAGGAAATGGTCAGGGTCATCAATCATGCTGGTATCAATTTCCAGCCAGACAAGGTCACCTTCCTCGCTCATGCTGATACCGGGCGTATCGGCGAACAGTCCGTAGAACAGCATGCCACGCTGCAATGCGCGCTCCAGCGTTGTGCAGTGTATCGCCGTGTGGCACATCATGGCGAAGGTGCCGGGACGGCTGCGCACGGGTCCGAAACCCATCAGCTCATCTTCCAGGGTTTCCCAGAGTTGCTTGATCAGGTGGGTGTATTGCGCGGCATCCACGCGCATGCGCGGCTGGCTAAGCAGCTCGGCATTGATGCCAGCCGCACAGAGCAACGCGTTACTGTCGTACCCATGACGCTCCGCGCCACGCAATGCAGCCCGTACGAAATGAATGGCAACTGAGCGGTTACTCATGTGTGGCGACAATCTCCTGAAAGCTGCGATCGAGTTAGCCACAGCACCGAGTAACCCGCAATGGGTCCCGTGCGGGCAAAATGGTCAATTGCGGTGAGCGCTGGTGTCATTGAGCGCAAATCGGTCGGGGGCTAGTCTGATACTACAACAATCAGGAGTCTCGCCATGCAGCGCATACACTTCGAAACCGAACATCGCATGTTCCGCGAATCATTCCGTACCTTCCTGCAGAAAGAAGTCGTCCCGCATCAGGAGGACTGGGAAGAAGCTGGCATAGTGGATCGGGCCGTGTGGGAAAAAGCCGGAGCAATGGGCTTCCTGCTGCCCTGGGCCGATGAAAAGTACGGCGGCTCGGGGCTCACCGATTTTCGCTACGAGCAGATCATGAGTGAGGAGCTGGCTTACATTAACGAGCCTGGCTTCATGTTGTCACTGCACTCGGCACTATGTGGGCCTTATATTACTGAATACGGCAATGACGAACAGAAGCAGCGTTTCCTGCCAGCCATCATCCGCGGCGAATGCATTCTGGCCGTCGCCATGACCGAACCCGGCGCCGGATCCGATCTGGCGGGCATGCGCACCACGGCGGTGGAGCAGGGCGACCACTACGTCCTCAATGGATCCAAGACCTATATCTCCAATGGTTTGCTCAGCGATCTGGTGATTGTCGCTGCCAAGACCGATCCAGCCAACAAGCATGCGATGGGTCTTTTTCTGGTCGAACGCGGTATGCCGGGGTTTGAGCGTGGCCGTAAACTGAAGAAAATGGGTATGCACAGTCAGGATACGGCAGAGCTGTTCTTCAACGACGTCAAGGTGCCCAGAGCCAATCTGCTGGGCGACGGCAAGGCAGGTTTTATCTACCTGATGCAGATGCTTGCTCAAGAGCGTCTGACCAACGCCTGTGGCGCCGTTGCTGGCGCTGAAGCCGCTTTTCGCGCCACGTTGGAGTACGTGACCGAGCGTAAAGCTTTCGGCAAACCCATCGCGGAATTTCAGAATACCCGCTTCAAACTGGCCGAGTTGCGTACCCAGATCGATGTCGCCCAATGCTTTGTTGATCGCTGCGTGATGGATCATAACGAGAAGGAGCTCACTGCTGAAATCGCCGCAGAAGCCAAGTTGTTCACCACCGAATTGCTGGGTCGCGCAGTGGATGAAGGCGTACAGCTGCACGGCGGAGCGGGTTACATGTGGGAATACCCCATTTGCCGCATGTATGCCAACGCAAGAATCCAGCGTATTTTTGCTGGCACCTCGGAAATTATGAAAGAAATTATCAGTCGCGGGCTGAAGCTGTGAGTTGATGGTCTAAAGCGCAGGCCAGAATGGGTTCCCGCCTTCACGAGAATGACGAGGGGTGGGGTAGATGCGAGGGTGGCTTGATACATAAGAATGCGCGGTCATGGCAGGGTATTAGTGAGTGCATGAGGCCTGATCCATCAGCGCATCACTCTTCTGCAACGCCATCCTCGCGTATACGGTGATCCATTGGTGGGTCAGCTCGTTCATAAAAAAGCCCGTGCATCAGCACAGGCTCTTGAAATTGGCTCCGCGATCAGGGCTAGAATCTGGGACCCAATGATTAACAGTCATTTGCTCTATCATCTGAGCTACCGCGGATCAGATGCTGCGCACTTCATAAAAAAGTCGATTAAAGTCAACGTATTGAGTGCACTATATAAAAGGATTCGTAGATCCTGACTTATCTGTTGCTGATCAATACCGCGGCCATTGAATTTGCCACATGATCAATATTTCCGGTGTTTAATGCAGCCACGCAGATGCGACCACTGCCTACGGCATAAATCGCAAACTCCTCAGCCAGTCTCGAAACTTGAGCCTGAGTCAGGCCGGAGTAGGAGAACATGCCGCGCTGGCGCTCAATAAACGTCATGTCACGGGTTACACCGGCCGCAGCCAGTTTTTCGACCAGGCTGTGCCGCATGATTCGAATGCGATCACGCATTTCAGCCAGCTCTTCCTCCCACATCGCATATAACTCAACAGTGTTCAGTACCGCAGATACTACTTTGGCGCCGTGGGTAGGTGGGTTTGAGTAGTTGGTGCGGATAACACGCTTGAGCTGGGACATTGTGCTGAGCATTTCATCGTGACTTTCGGTCACCAGGGTCAAGGCTCCAACTCGCTCGCCATACAGCGAGAATGATTTGGAAAACGAACTGGAGATGAATAACGGCAGCCCAGATTCAGCAAACAAACGCAAAGCGACAGCATCATCCTGCAAATTGTCACCAAAGCCCTGGTATGCGATATCGATAAATGGCACATGATTGCAGCGCTGAATGACGTCGATTACCCGCGTCCAGTCAGCAAGACTGAGATCAGCGCCGGTCGGGTTATGGCAGCAAGCGTGCAAAAGTACGACACTGCCTTCGGGCAAATTTTCAATGCCCTGCAGCATACCTTCCAGATTGACGCCATGTGTTTTGGGATCGTAGTAGGGATAGGTCACTACCTCGAAACCGGCAGCTTCGAACAATGAGCGGTGGTTTTCCCAGCTAGGGTCGCTGATGGCAACCAGTCGCTTGTTGAGCAAGCGATACAGAAAGTCTGCGCCTAGTTTCAGGGCGCCAGTGCCGCCGATGGACTGGGCAGTCACCAAGCGTCCGGAGTCCAACAAACTAGACTCTGGGCCAAATAGCAGTGTCTGCACGGCTTCATCGTAAGTGGCAAGGCCTTCCATCGGCAGGTAGGGGCGCGGGCTTTGTTCGGCGACGCGTGCCTCTTCGGCTGAACGTACGGCGCGCAACAACGGTACTTTGCCGTTTTCGTCGTAATAGACCCCGACACCCAGGTTGACCTTGTTAGCCCGATTATCGGCATTGAAAGCTTCGTTCAGGCCGAGGATCGGATCGCGTGGAGCCATTTCAACAGGTGAAAACAAAGTCATGGTATGGACAAACCCGATGCAGGTGAGTGGGGAATTCAAGCCACCATTATAAACAGACACGTGCCAAGGTGCGAGTGCAGCAACGAGCGCAGCATGGAGAAACGCTTTGCCCGACCAGCGACCACTGAAGGCCGGGCACTGCGGTGCTATGATGAGCGTCGTTTTTTTACAGTCGGAACCCAGAATAGATGACCCAGTTCAAGCTCCAGACCCGTTTTCAGCCCGCCGGTGACCAGCCGACCGCCATTGCGCAACTGGTAGAAGGGCTGGAAGCGGGACTCTCGCATCAAACCCTGCTCGGGGTGACTGGTTCAGGAAAGACCTTCACCATCGCCAATGTCATTCAGCAGGTGCAGCGCCCAGCCATCATCATGGCGCCGAACAAGACCTTGGCGGCTCAGTTATATGGCGAGTTTCGCGATTTCTTTCCGAACAACTCGGTGGAGTATTTCGTTTCCTATTACGACTATTACCAGCCAGAAGCCTATGTGCCGTCCTCTGACACCTTTATTGAAAAGGATGCATCAGTAAACGACCACATCGAACAGATGCGGTTGTCAGCCACCAAGGCTTTATTGGAGCGCCCCGACGCCATAATTGTTGCCACGGTGTCGGCTATTTACGGACTGGGGGATCCTGCCTCCTATTTGCGTATGGTTCTCCATGTGGATCGCGGCGACCACTTGGAGCAACGTGCGCTCCTGCGGCGTCTGGCCGAATTGCAGTACACCCGCAATGACATGGAGCTGGCACGGGCAAACTACCGCGTTCGTGGTGATGTCATCGACATCTTCCCAGCCGAATCGGAACTAGAAGCGATTCGTATCGAACTCTTTGACGACATCGTCGAGACGATCAGCTATTTCGATCCACTAACAGGTGAGGTTTTACGCAAGGTTCCGCGCGTAACTGTCTATCCTAAATCACATTATGTAACACCTAGAGAGAAGTTGCTCGAGGCGGTAGAGCATATCAAGGTCGAGCTGGCGGAACGTCTGGAGGTGTTGAAAGGCCAGAACAAACTGGTTGAAGCCCAGCGGCTGGAGCAGCGCACTCGCTTTGATATGGAGATGATCATGGAGCTGGGCTACTGCAATGGAATCGAGAACTATTCCCGCTATTTGTCCGGGCGAAATCATGGAGAAGCTCCACCGACCCTATTTGATTACTTGCCCAAGGACGCCTTGTTGATTATCGACGAATCCCATGTATCGGTGCCCCAGGTGGGTGCCATGTATAAGGGTGACCGTTCGCGCAAGGAAACTCTGGTTGAGTATGGGTTCCGCCTGCCCTCGGCGCTGGATAACCGGCCAATGCGTTTTGACGAGTGGGAAGCTATTTCTCCCCAGGCTATCTTTGTTTCAGCCACGCCCGGCCCATACGAAGCCGAGCACGCCGGTAGAACAGTAGAACAGGTGGTGCGTCCAACAGGTCTGGTTGATCCCGAGATCGAGGTCAGACCCGCTACCAGTCAGGTCGACGATCTGATGTCCGAAATTGCTCTGCGTACCGCCAAGGAAGAGCGGGTGTTGGTGACCACACTGACCAAGCGCATGGCCGAAGATCTGAGTGATTACCTGTCAGACCATGGCATTCGCGTGCGTTACCTGCACTCCGATATAGATACGGTTGAGCGAGTGGAGATCATCAGAGACCTGCGTATCGGGGTTTTTGATGTTCTTGTTGGCATTAACTTGCTGCGAGAAGGTCTTGATATGCCTGAGGTTTCCCTTGTTGCTATTCTGGATGCTGACAAGGAGGGTTTCCTGCGCTCTGAGCGCTCCCTCATCCAGACTATCGGCCGTGCG
>TARA_R110001592_G_scaffold221139_2_pt1 | contig 47249 bp, 50 predicted proteins | sample TARA_R110001592 | Tara Oceans TARA_R110001592 (sample SAMEA4398387) | marine metagenome | biome: Polar Biome; feature: [SRF] surface water layer (ENVO:00010504); material: water (ENVO:00002006), including particulate matter (ENVO:01000060) such as... | depth 5 m | reverse complement strand
TTCGGAGGTTTTTGCAGTATTTGGAGGCAAAATCCCTAGGACCCCATTTTGATACTCACGTTTTATCGCCTTCTGCTGTAGTTGTATTGCTGCTGACAGGTATGTCGAAAGGCAGCTCAACGACGAATTTTGTCCCAAGTGCGCTGTGGCCTCAATTGAGGCTTTAAATGGACTGAAATTCTGCATAGTGTCGTGTTTTTAAAGCATTATTGATGATCTTTCGCATTAATGGCGAGATGGGGTCCTAGGGATTTTTCCTCCAAATACTGCAGAAACCGCTGAAGCCCCCGTATTTACTGGCCTTCAAGGCGCTATTAATTTTAATTTAGCCCAAGTTTCAGTATCTTCTTCGGCTGAATGAAATAATTCACGCAGAATAGAAACAATACTATCAACGTGTAGAGCTTTGTCGGAAACACGGCCCCAGCGGTTAATACTGCGAAAAACCGGTCCCTGTGTGATGCCGCAATTATGAATCCAATCAAGGTAAGCCGCCACTGGACACAGGCGCTTTAATGCGGGTGCTTTGTAGGTGCGGCCCAGGTTGTTCCGATCGCCTTTACTGCGCGGAACAAATATCTCCATTCCTTACCGGGAGAGATGCTTATACGTTCTACAGAAAGTCGACATAACTCATCGCTACGAAAGGCTCGCCAAAAGCCGATCAGTAATAACGCCTTATCGCGTGAATGCTTGAGTACCGCTTTTCGGTCACTCACTGTGATCGCTGTTGCTAATTGACCATCCAGCCAATCAATAAGTGATTCTAAATCCTCAAATTGCAGTGGCTTAACTTGATTTTGATGCCGCTGGTGTAGTTCACCAATCCCCTTAAGCACATTCTTTACATGCGGTGCTTTCGTCGGGTCAACAAATCCTTGATCTTGGTGCCAGCGTGCAAGTGCGGCTAATCGATGACGCAGTGTACCTATAGAGAGGGTCTCAGCATGTTCAGCGAGGTATTTGGCAATGCTATCCGCTGTGGCAGGCAGAAATCCGCCCCAGGACACTTCAAAATGCGTAATATCTGACTGGTAACTACGTCGTGTGTTTTTACGTGTCGCGGCCTGAATATATTTATCAACGGTCGACATAGCTCTAATGGTCTGCTGGCACGTCAATTACTCCATCCGCGATTCCCTGAGCAAGGGATTCCAGCAGATTCGCGTATCGATAGAATCCAGGGAATTGCTGTGATAGATAATCCATTTGAACTGTCGTTGTGCTATCCATCAGCATTTTGAACGCTTCCATGTAATCGTAGACAGTGACTAGCAGTTGTTCATCACCAAGTGGCGTTTCTGGAAATCGCCCTACGTGATTATCGATGAGCAGCACAAGCTGTCGTTGCTCGGCGGTGAGATTCATAGTAGGCATAAAACGGCTCCTCGAGAAGGCGTTGTTACATGGTGATTTTGAATTCACACTTCACGCCTAGTCGTGCGTAATTCAAGATTTGTTTTGTACTCGTGCTGGCTGACACTACTTATCAAAACCCCCTTAGAGCTATCGATACAAAACCGTTTTTAAATAATCATCTGTCACAACAAATTCGGGGTCTTTTCCAGTCAGCGCTTTCGTCAACGGTACGATTTTTGTTCTAACCCCCATCCCCCGGTAATCGACATAACCATAATCGCGAAGCACTTCCATAATGAGGGTATTTCTTGGGGATCTTTGACCCGCCTTCATTTTTTCAATCGTCATTGAATTAGGCAGTGCTCCAGGGCTGATTACTTCAAAGCGATCCGAATAGCTGCCCACTTCAATTTCAACGAATCGGGTCCAATCACGGTGAGCTAAGGCATTGATCAAGGCTTCCCGAATCGCTTCGAGCGGGAAAAACCACTGAGTCTCCCGTCGCAGACCTTCGTCAATCTTCTCGGCTTCCTGCGAAATAAACGGCCCCATTGCATCCATAAAACGCTCGATAATACCGCCATCCACCAGTTGCTTGACTCCGTTGTCTATATCCCACCGCCCGACCATAGGTCCATCGAAAATATCATCAAGCTTTGCCTGATATTCTTTGTCTACCCCATCGAATGCCATCACCCGCAACCCCGCTTGCTTTAGGTAACGTCGCGGGTTCTTGCCAAATAAAACCAATCCAGCGATGGTGCAGCAGATACTCCCCGCAGCTTCAGTCAAAAAACTTAATCCGAGTAATCTGGTCTGTAGTTCATCTGGGGATTTAGGGACATCAGGATCACGTAATATATCTCGGATGTAGTTTGTCAATCGTACCTCATCCAAACAGCTTATATCCGTGCGAGGAACCGGCATGACCTCGGTGTGCAGCATGCCGCCCAACTCAAACAATCGCATTTGCTGCTCTCTAGTCGCCAACCGCGAAGTAGAGCCAACGCGAATATATATATCTTCTTTGCCTCGGTCACGAACAACATAGGGTTTAGAAATACCTTGAGGGAAACTGATAACGGCCACTGATTTCCCTTCATCCAATTTAATTTCTTCGTAGTAGGGCAAAATCATAGGGTGAATTTTATCCTGCATGATATTCATCACCCACTCTTCAAGGTTTACCCTTTGAATACCGCTTATCGTGCCATTATCTTCAACACCCAGCAGTAACTTGCCACCTTGGAAGTTAGCCATGGCTACCACTTCTTTAGCCAACTGCTCCGGACGTAGATCATCGCGTTTAAACTCGACACCAGAGTTTTCACCATTGGCGATAATTTCCAGTAATTCAGTCTTTAACATGTATCGTTCCTGAGGAAATATTGTATTTAATTAAAACCGTATTTCTCGCGGCGCTGATTGAATGCGCTTTTTCCGCCTTCCAAAATATCTGCCGCCAGTCGCTGTACCGCAGGCACATCAATAGCGCCTTGTTGTTCTGAAGAAATTACACCTTTACCATCCTCTACACTCAGCACACCAATCCACTCGGCATCACCAAATACCGGAATATTGGCGTTATGCGTAGCGAACAAGAACTGCCGGCTTAACTTAGCACGACGTAGCTCTGCAACAATTCTCTCAGCAATAAACGCATTATCCAGGTTGTCTTCTGGTTGATCTAAAATCAATGGGTCTTGGTTGTCCAGTAATAGCAAATGCAACACTGCTGTACACTGTTGGCCAGTTGATAAGACCTCTATTGGCCGATATTGAGCTCCTTGGTCGCCATGAGTGACATTTAGCTCTATTGCCATTGTGTCAGGGATAACAAGCTCTTCTAGTGCTAAAAGTTTACGCTCATGCAATCGGCACAACGCTCTCACTACAGTCTCCGTAATACCTAAGCTAAGAGTTAGCTCAGCCTCTCCTTGGCGAATAGTTGACGCAAGGTTGGCTGGAGAAAAATCACCGTCCAGCACCCAGGCAAGCCGCTTAACGCCAACACCGTCTAAATTGCAGTCGACAAGAAAATTTACTAGCACCTGGCGATTGTCTTCCGGTTTCAAATTCAAGCGTACTTTTTGGTCCAATTTACGATTCAAGCGCTTCACTGACTTTTGCATCGCGCTGGAGCGGGCGCTGGTTTGTTGATCCAATTCCAGCAATAGTTTTTTACGTTGATTGTAAAGCTCATCAATTTGCTTTTGCCTACTTTGCAACGCTGTTTGTTTCGGCCGTATCTGCTCAATTTGCTTGAGTAGCGTCTGGTATTCTGCGCCTATTTGCCGCCCCGTTTTTCCCTGGCTTGCGGGTATGTCTTTGAAGGCGCTCTCAAGTAGCTGCTCTTCATGGGAAATCGTATTTAGCAGTTGCTGCTGAATAGGTTTCAGCTTCTCCGTTGTTGTAATATTGAGTTGGCTGAGCTTAGCTACCTCTTCTGCTATTGACGTTTTAAAATTATCCAAGACTTCTCGCTGTTGCTTTAACAAATTTGCATGTGGTAAGCCCTCTAAACTTGAATCACTTAAGAATACAGTATCTGGCAGGCTGTCTTTGAGTGTTTCGATGGCTTCATTAACGCGAGAAACCTCTTCATTTACACGTCCATCTAGCTGCTTTTCCTTTTCCAGCATCGGAATAATTTTTAGCTTTTCGTCAATACCCAAGGCTTGAAATTGCTTAGCCTGCTCTAATAATTTGGGCAGGCGTTCAACCTCAGACTCAATATCGGATCGTTGAACAAGTGCACGCTCAATGGCGTCACGATTTTCACTGAGCCTCGCCATCACCTTAGTAATCGTGGTATCAAATTGCTCGTGTTCGCCCTCCAGGAAACGCTCGATTAATTGATTCCGACTTTGATCATCACGGGTCATCTCATAAATTTCATTTTGGCCGTAAAGCTCAATGCCTGGTAACAAATCCTTTGGCAGATAAGTAGAGATATTTCCGTCCTCACTCACGACCACAGGCTGATTGCCATATTTTCGGCTAACCGTAAACTTACGCCCATGCATCATGGCGGAACGAACTGTAACTTCCACTAGACCTTTTTCATTACCGAGATTATATTTCAAAATGGCATCATGCTGAGCTTTTGCTGCTTTACCGTATGGCTCCAGATCAAACGCAAAGCGAATACATTCCAAAAGCGTCGACTTACCTGTCCCACGGCCACCTATCACCGCATTAAGATGCTCAGACAGCTCGATATCTACACCATCCAAATAACCTCCCACAAATTTAACTCGCTCAATGGCAGAAGCAAAATTTTCTGGTTTGTCGGAATTCAACCGTACTCGCGAACCCGCATCCAAAAAAGCTTGCTTGAAAGATACAAAACAGGGTTTAGTCATCTTGATCAAACAGGAGGCACTATCAGTTTTAACGTCCTCAGGCTTGGCCACATCAGCGGCGTTAATCGCCGCCATTTCTCTTTCGCGACTATAGTTTGCGTCTTTGTTTAGAAAGGCTTTTCGATAAAAATCGCTTTCTACGCCTTTGAGATCTTCAATCGGACCAGGAATTTGCGCGGCTAACAATCCCTTATGCTGCCATACATGGTTCATTCTGCGCTTAAGGACACCATCGTCATTGGTACAGTGAGCGGCAAAAATAAATCCTCCAATTTCGTTTACTTTATCAATAAGCTGAATTGCCGTTAAATTTGTGGGCAAAACACCATCTTCAGGATCAAGTAAATCTAAGCGTCCCAGTATCCTCTCCAGTTCTTGTGAAGTTTTAGTCTCATCAAACAAGCAAACAAAATGTATTTTCTCGCTAGACGCGATTTCAAAACCGGGAAAAACAACAATGTCATTTTCGGCAAACAAGGTACGCATATTATCAATGCCATCCACCGATCCATGGTCGGCCAAACCAATCACCTCAACACCCGCTTCCAGAGCCTTACTTAGCAACTGCTGGTTGTAGGCATCTTCAGACAGAACTTGCTGCTGGCCACGATATTTGATATATCCGGCCGGGTTTACCTGCAAGGCACACTTAAAGAAGCGCGCTTTGGTATAGATTTGATTTTGATTTATTTCAGCCATGAGCACTCTCGGCATTAAAAGTTCGAATTAGTTGCGTTTCGAGCCCGTATAATTCATCGCAACTGACCCAAAGGGTGGAATAGAGTTCGTTTTTATTAATGATCATAAGGGCTTCCGTTAAATGCTTACATTCAATTATCTTCGTTACAGCAGGTCGGTATTGAGCCCTGCCGCTTTTAAGCGCTGAGTGAGATTACGCATTTTGCTGAATTCGGTACCAAAGCTTTGACTGAGGCCAAGTCCTTCGCAGAACTCCTTGGCCGTGATGTTCTTCAGATCATCGGCATATTTGATCATTTGCAGATGTAATTCAGCGGTGTATTGATTACGTGGCGCTTCAGCCAGAAGCTGCTTGATGCGCAGATAGATCTCGTTTTCTTTCATATTTTGACCAGGAAGGCAGTGATAGCTATATAATTTAGCTAAATTATATAGCTATCACTTATTAAGGCAAGGGTAAAGCTGATAAATGCTTGCAGTGAGGTTAAATACTAACTGATTGGGATTCTTGGCTTCTGCATGGATACTAGCCCTATCGTTAGGCTGAATCGTCATTTTCTGACCAAACTGGTCGATAACTCCTGATAACACAATATTGTCAGTAGTTATAATTACACAAAATACCGCCATAATTAGCTTGTATCATTAGCCCTAACGTTACTAATTGTTGTGTTATGATAAACTCCTATCGATTTTGTGAGGAGTTCTCCACATGGCTAAAAACCCGAGCATTTCCCTTACCGACGTTGAGAATGCCGCAACCGAACTAAAGCATCGCGGGAAGCCTTAGTGAACAATCCCCACCACGAGTTTTTAGAAAGGTTAATGTAGCTTGTTCTTGTTGTGCGAAAGCCGTACTCGATGCCGCCAGAAGGCAATAAATAGCTATAAGTAAACGCGGTATCTTAGGCGTATTTGTCACTGTGAAATCTTCCCTTTTAATTTAGGCGTAGGTTAAAAAATGTATTAATTGGGTGTCATAAAGAAAGCTGGGCTATATCGATTCTCTAGTTAAATTGTACCAATTTCCATTTGCAAGACACTAAAATCCCAGTCTCCGTAGTATAAACGAGACGCTAAAAAGTGAGTCTTCTTTATTTCATCAGATAGCTCAGAGAAAGTCACTTCTTGATCGAAAAGTTCATCAAGTCGATTATTTACAGCTAACTTGGCAAGACCTATTTGGCAGGCAAGATATAGAGACGCACAGTATTGGTAAGCTGAATCAAGGGTATGACCTTGGATGATTACTTCGGGCAGTCCTATGCGATGAAAACCAACACTTGTGCTAATACTTTTTTTACCGGCGGGCTCTTGATAGTCAAGATAAAAACCTGTTCGGCGTAACTCTTCGGCAATTCGTATTTTTTGAACTTCTAGACCATTCTCAAATTTGAACGACATAATTTCTGACTCCGGTTAGTGATCTGTCTAATAGAGATACCACGTCGCGGTAAACTAGCAACTCCGTGCCGCGTATAATTTCACATCCATTGTTAGGTAAATGTATAATTACTTTACTGAACTACTCGTCAGCGTATAAATTGAATTTGTCACCATCTTCGTTTGTTGGTGATTCGTAATATTCTGGGGCCTCTGCTTCGGTTGGTAACGCTGAGTCCACCTCAGATAAGCGCTGATTTATTTGGGCGCTTATTTCTGGCAGAGACATTGCCGTATCTTCGTTGGCATCCCATATATGTGATGGCACGTTCGTTGTTTCTAATAGCTGTTGAAGCTCATCGTAAAACGATTCTGTTGCACCTAATGGGATAATGTAAAATGCAGTTGGATCGGGCTTTGTATCCGTAATTATGACGCTTGCCATTACATCAGTTGAGATTAGGTTGTATCTCATGGCTCTCAGAAAGTAGCGACGATCTGCAACTAATCGCTCAATCAATTCCTTTTCGTCCAGGCTATCAAAAGGAATCCAGTTTGTATCTGCGGTTAAGAAAGAAATAGTTTCGACTTGCGGGGTTCCGGCGGCAGACAAATAAAAAGTCATAATCGCTAGTAGATGAATTGATTCATCTTGCTCGAAAAAGGAGATTTGTGATGCGAAAGTTTTGTTAATGCGTCGATAAACGTCTTCAGCCATGTAGATTGGCGCATCAGGCATGTGCTTAATAATTAGCTTCCCGCCAAATCGGGCAGTCTCAATTGATTTAACCTCGCCAATAAGTATAGAAAGCGGTGTTTTGCCTTTTGATGGAGCCATTGATGAAAAGAAATGCCTACGTCGTGCGGATATTTCGCCCTTTTTTTCAACGGAGAAGAACTCAGGTATTAAGAGGCTTTCTGCAATAGAGTCCCGGCGTGACATCTTATTTTGTGCTGCTTGTAACAGGTTATGCCGGATAACATGCCAGTTCCGCTTCCCTTTCATTTTTGGCGACCAGCGAGTTAGCCCAGCCTCTTCATAAAGGTACTCAAGCAAAGATCGAATGGTGAGCTTCGTTGTGTCAGCCTTTACGGTTTTTTGCTCACCAGAGGTAGGATTAATGGGTTCTCGGCTGCCGGAGAGTTTTGATAGTGGGAACCCCAGCTTGAGAGATGTTAAGCCGGTATCATGGTTTTCAAGAATAGCTCTATTTTCCATTAATCCGCGTCCAGAAAGGACAACAGGCACTTCATACGAGTCGCACTCGAAGTGGTGTTCGCCACCTCGATTTGGCATTCGCTTTAATATGTAAGTGTTGTTTGCGCGAGCGACATACATTGGAATACCGGGGCTTTTGCACAGGCAAATTGGATGGTACTTTTCGTTATGCGCTTTTTGCAAATACCCCTCAAATTCTTCACTAGACTTTGAAATGGTTTCACCAAAAAAATCATAGTCACTCATAAGTTCTTCCTGATCTATAGAGGCTACTCAGCAAGGGTCAGAGTAGTTGTAACGATGTAGGTTGTCGTAATCACGGTTTATGTTTTTATCGCAGCGGTAATACTCTAAAGCACTGCGCACTCTCTCTCGAAGTGAACGAGCTACGTCCCAGACTTTTTGTGAAGGGTCGTCAGATAGGTAGCTAACGATAACTTTACTCGTGCGGGAATCTATGCGCTCTATCCTTACGCCAATTACAAGGTACAAGTCACCATGTTGCCTGAACCCTTGGGCGTATCGGAATTCCCCAGGTTTATCAAATAGTCGATTTCTCTGCCGATTCATTAAGGGGTCAATTGGGTCGCGGTGAGCCTCTGTGAAACGACCGCTATCACGGGGTACAGGGAAGCTGAACTCCCTTTGAATAACGTAATAAACATGCTCAACGTCGTAATCAACTTGAAACTCCATGCTTCCGGCCGAGTGTGATGGTTCTTGCTGAGCCGTACTGATTTGGTTAGCCCCATATTGCGAATCTACGTCTGGATTGTAGTTCAGTGGCTTTCCAGTGATAGGGTTGTTCACACAGGATAAACACATGCCATCTTTAGAGTACGTGTGGGCATTGGCTGCGCATCCAGACGTTATGATGATTGCGGTAGTTACTAGTATGGTGGTGAGGTAGTTCATTGGTGTAGCTCCATTTTAGGTTGTCTCCATTCCAAGTTACCCCACCTTTCAAATCTAGCAACTGGATAAAATTGAGAATTTAGAAACCGCTATTGAAGTTCACATCGTTGTAGTTCAAGGCTGTTAGTACACGAGTGTGTAGCGCATTGGCAGCGGTTCTGGTGTCACCGTATTTTTTGTCGAAACCGAGGATTTTCATACCTACATAAGAGTTTGGCCCCGCGTCTGGGCCAGTAAAAAGAACGATAGCTGCGGTAATTGGGCCTGCCGCTCCATTAAATGTGCCGCCCATGTAGTAAGCGTCGCGTTTCTCGCTGTAAGGCTTTTCTTTAATGGCCGCATTCATTTGGGCTTCCGTCATTCCACGGCTTTTCATGTCTGCGGGGGATAGGATTCCAAATGCTTGTCGAAGTGCGACGCTGGTATCAAAGGTGCTTCTGGATGATAAGCCTATATAAAGGCCATCATTGAATGCTGCACTCGTGAAGTTAGTTATTCCGTGCGGTCGCTGGGGGTAAGCAAACCCTCGACCGACAAGTTGAGCGGCTTCAACGCGGAAGGCGGCATGGCTTGAAACTGACTGGCTTGCTCCAACGGTGCTGCTTGGATGCTCATTCTCGTTGTAGTTCATCGGCTTTCCGGTGATGATATTGTTCACACAGGTCAAGCAAGTACCATCAGCAGTAACAATATGCTGACCAGAAGCGCAGCCGGTTAAAGTTAATGCTGATCCAAGGGCTGTGGCGATGAGAAACCGTTTAATAGTCATGTCTTGTCTTGTTCCTTGTTTGAGATTCCCAATTTCCGTCTAACATAGACGGCTGAATTCGTGGAAGGTGCCATTCTGTGCTAATAGTGACAAATTTTGGATGTCAATCAAGAGAAATTAGGGCAAAGCTCTCGCCCCATTTTTATTTGATTGATGGATCAGCCAGATTTACGAAAGGAAAAGGCCGAGTTTCCCCGGCCAGAAAACTGCTGCCTTAGATGTCGAGCAAGGACAGTAGAAAACTCTCATCAACTACTTTAATGCCTAATTTTTGGGCTTTTGCGAGCTTTGATCCAGCCTTGGCACCGGCACACAAGGTCGTTACATTCTTGCTGATTGCGGAAGCCACACGACAACCCTTTTGCGCTAGCTTAGCTTCAGCTTCGGTGCGGGTCATAGCGTTAAATGTGCCTGTTAACACCCATACTTGACCAGACAAACTATTGTCACTCGCGGAGCTAAGCACGGGCTTGCCTTCAGGCCATTTAACACCACCGACACGCAGATGATGAAGCTCACTTTTGAACGATTCGGATCGGAAAGCTGTGTATGCTAGGTCAACCATAATAGGGCCGAAAAGCTCTACGTTTTGTAGTTCTTCCCTGCTAGCCGACATAATTGCATCGATGCTATTGTCAAAATGTTTAGCTAATTCGCGGCAAGCACTGCGCCCAACCTCTCGAATATTAAATGAAGCGAGAACCTTTTCAAGTGTTGTTGAACGGCTGGCATCAATGCCTTTTTTGAGCTTCTGGGCAGACTTTGCACCCATGCCGGAAAGATCAGCCACGGCATGAAAACAGAGGTAGTACAGGTCGCTAGGTTTTTTAATGAAACCAGCGTCGTATAGCTGCTCTACTAGCTTTTCACCAAGACCTTCTATGTTCATAAGGTCACGGCGAGCAAATCGCTTGATAGTAGCAATTGCTTGGGCCGGACAAGCGGAGCCACCAGTACACCGATAGGCTACGTGACCATCACTTTTTGATACCGGGCTGCCGCATGATGGGCAGCTAGTAGGTACAGATATTGGGGATCGGTTTGATGGTCTAACCAAGACGGCTTTTACTTTGGGAATCACGTCGGCTGCTCTTGAAATGAGAACAGTGTCACCAACCGCAATTCCAAGCCGATTTATTTCATCAAGATTGTGTAGTGTTGCATTAGAAATTGTTACTCCGCCGACATGAACTGGGGCAAGTCTTGCGACGGGCGTGAGTGTGCCAGCAGCACCTATTTGCCAGCTACAGCCCTCAAGCGTGGTTTCTTTCTCCTCGGCGGCAAATTTACGCGCAATAGCCCATTTTGGAGCGCGGGACTGGAATCCTAGTCTATCTTGGTCGGCAATTTCATTGATTTTGAATACAACACCATCAACATCGACGGCCAATTCCCCTCTTTTTGAGTAAAGATCATCGGCATATTTGGCAAGCTCGCTTCGCGCAATCAATTTGGCGGCAGGATGAATAGTAAACCCAAGATCGTTGATGAATTCCAATCGAGCTGAATGGGTGCTTGGTAGGGCATCAGAGCATTCGGTCACGCTGTAGGCGAAAAAGTCTAACGGGCGTTTTGCGGCCTTAGATGAATCAAGCTGACGTAGGGTTCCTGCGGCGGCGTTACGGCAGTTAGCAAAGGTACGAAACTCGCCATTTGATCGCACGGCTTTGGCGTTCAATTTTTTGAATATGTGTTTTTGCATTACAACTTCACCTCGAATTTCAATTAATGAAGGTGCGTTTTTCTGAAGCTCTAACGGGACGCTATGAATAGTTTTGACATTCATACTTACATCTTCGCCGATCAATGAATCGCCCCTTGTAGCAGCGTGGGAAAGTCTGCCGTTGACATAGAAAAGGCTAACGGCTAATCCATCTAACTTCGGTTCGGCCATAATTAAATCGCTAGGGGATAATCCGGCTTTTGCGAAAAATGAGTCCTGCTCTTCGTTGGTATAGACATTGTTAAGTGAAAGCATTGGTGTTTTGTGAACAATTTGCTTAAATCCGTCCAGTCGCTCTCCCCCTACGCGTTGTGTGGGGCTGTTCGGGTTAATACAATTGGGCCATTGGCTCTCTAGTTCAACAAGCTCGTTAAATGTCTCGTCATACTTACGATCACAGACCGTAGGTGCGTCTAGTGTGTAGTATTCCTTTGCCCACTGAATAAGGGTTTGGGAAAGAGCTTCCATTTTTTCGTATGGCGCATAGTTGTTTATATTGAGTGCGTTGTTCATCGTTATATCCTCTGAAAATTTTAAGTTTCGACCTTTAGTGATACCCAAGTCTTACTTTCAATTTCTCATGGAAGTTAAAACTAGCAACCCCCAGAAAAGTGACTTTGTTGCCTACTTGTAATTTTGGGGGGAACGCTTTGCCCCAAACATGCTAAACGGGATGCAGTTACTAAATTAGAATTGAGCCTTATATTCATATTAGGAGCCGTTAGAATGTCTAAAACGCTTAAATCATTGTTCATAAAGTCGGGTACTGCGTTCGTCGTAGGTATCACTTTCCTTCCAGCTTTTGTGTCTTCCCTGCTGCTGTACTCATACACTCTTCAAGGGTTTGAATTTGTTGGTTTGCGCGACTCAATTAGTGTTATCGGAGCTGGTTACACTGTTACTCAGGAAGATGTAGAAATGATGATTCAGCTTTCCGAGCTTCTGAGTGCGATTGCCTACTTAGGATTAACATTTGGTGTGGTAGCTGCCGTCGTCGTTGGTTCTGTTGACTGGTTCTCCCCTGCTATTGATAAATTTCTGAGAGAGCTAGCCAGCAAGCATCGTGTGAATAAATAGCCTCAAGCTATTAATGTCTGTAATCGACGGAGATAGATTTTCCAAATTATGAGATTAACTTATGAGTAGAGTGACAATTACTTTGGTAACAGATCGCAGGCGGGATGAACCCTGTATATTGCTAGGCTTTGAATATGAACCTTTGCGTATTATTAAAAATGACAATAATGAAGTGGCTGTAGTTGTGGCCCCAAAAGGAGGTTGGACACATAATCGTCTTACTTTGCGGTCGGAGATAAGTGCAGAGGATGATGGTAGTTACTATGACGCATTTCTAGGAAATAGATGGATTGGTTCCACGGAGGTGTGACCGTCGTGGACAATAAGTTATAGTTGTAATGCTTTTAAAATCAGCTAGCGCCTTCTTAATTATTAGCCGGGGATGTCGAGAGGATAGAGTTCAATTTCACCAGCGGTGGCAACGAGAATTGCTTTTGCCAAGGACTCTACCATTGCAATGCTACTTGATCTGTCCCAAGCGCCTCCGGTTAAACAACGCACATCAAAACGCACTCCAGACGGCCATTTCTTAAACCAAGAATTTTTTCTTTCTTCTTCACGTCGGAGCCAATCGATTTCAGTGTCGATATTAGCAATGCCATACGTTTTAAGACGATCAAGATATGCTTGATAGCTCCGATCGGTCATTTCGTATGGAAAGGTAACAATGTAGGGTATACCCCACCAGTGTTCGATCTCTAAAGGATCTCTATCCGTGTTCGGCGTCATGTCAAAATCGCCGCGCATAACAGGGTTAAGAGGTACATTGGGCGCCACCCAGCTTGTTTGGCTGTCAAAATAGTGTTTGTCCAAATACTTGGAAGGCGTCATTTTTATAATCTCGTTTGTTTTGGTTCTATTTGTAATACGTCTCGTAGCGGCGGCGCACATTCAGATTACCCCATTTTTCTTCTAAGGCGTCAAAGATTTTAGCTCCATTCTCGATCATGCTATGAGGTTCACGAGAGCAAAACACTCTCCCTTGAATGATTGCCATTGCGTGTTGGAAGTTGCTTTCGTCTAAATGACAAAGATCTGTTAAATCTACTTGATAGTTGTTTCCATTGTACGCACTGAGTAAGACTTGAACAGCAGCATACGATCCTGAACCTGTATGTTCTAAGCACATTTTAGAAAGAGCTTCGACCGCTTCTCGATAGGGTTGTTCAGCGTCGTATGTGCGAAGATCAAGGCGGATTTGTTGATTTACTGAATCCGCGACATATTCTGGTGAGCTGGCGGTTATGCGATATGTTTTACCATTTGATGGCAGTGAAAAATCAATAGCCCAGGTGCCATCTTCAAGTTTAAGTGCGTCATTTACACTGTATTGATGCTTTAGATCCAAAATAGCTTCTCCTTTTGTCATGGTATTTGCGTGTGTATGTTGGCGATGGCCCTACATTTTGGGAATGATGTGCAGCCCCAAAATTGTTGGCCCGCGTTACTACCTTTCTTGGACGTGCGAAGAACCATTTTCGAGTTACACCGTGGACAGGTTTTCTTGGGATCGATGACAGGCTGCGCCGGCTGGTGAGCTTGCGTTACCCTCTTTACTGCAACAATGGATTTTACGTGATTAACGTGTGCTTTATTGGTGGAAAATCCCGAATTTAAGCGGTTTTGTTGGATGATTTCAGTAATTTCTAGCACTTCTTTTCTAGTCAGCAGCTCTTTTGATTGGGATTTTATGTATTTTATACAGCCCATGCCGTATGTGACATTTGGGGGCATATTGGTTTTAAACTGGCTGCCACCGACAAATATAATCACTGAGAACATAGATTGGGGGTTGATACCAAGGGTTTTTTCGAGTGTTTTCGTGTGCTTATAGTTTTGCCGAAGAGGGTTCTGGAACCGCGTCGAGTGCTTAAATATCTTCTGAGTCCACATGGCTTGGTTTTCAGAGCCAAATATCCACCCTTTCATGTTCTTGGTTTCGATAACAAAAATACCGTACTGAGATACGACGATATGATCTATCTGTGTTGTTCCGCTTTCGGTAGGGAGAGTGACGTTCTTAATGAGGCGATATTGCGCTTTGGGGAGCGTAAGTCTAAGTGCGACATTAACAATAAACTCTCCAATAACACCTTTGAACCAAGGGCTCTTAAGAAGGATTGCCGCGATAACGAAAGGAATCAGGAACCATAATTTAAAGATTTGGTTGTAAAGTGGAGTCAAATCCATCGTTAAAACCTCGAATATATCGATCAGAGCTCCAATATCGCTCTCATGTCGTTTAAACGAGTCTCAAGTGTCTGCTGGTCAATAGTTTGAGTTGCGGCCATAATTTCATTATGAATAATAGAAACTTCGCTCGATCCCTCTTTAGTCAACAGCGAGGAAAGCTCAATCCACGCGAGTACCGTTGTTATACCATCTTCGGGGAATTGATGCTCCCTGCAAAGCAAGGTTAGCAATACTCTCAATTTGAAGAAAGTCTCCGTTCTAAGATTAGCTTCAAGTCGCTTCATAGCGAGTTGTGATTCACGATTATAGTTATTAGCCATACTTGTCCATTTTCCTGCAGAGTAGCGCTGGGTTGTCTAGATCACTCGGGGAAGTCCAGATTGTAGGTACTGGATCAATTGGATTTGAGCCAATTAATTGTAAGCGATGGAGGCCACACAAAGTATGCTCCTATCCTTCATGACTCATGTAACAGTTCAGTTTGAAAAAAAGCTCTTCAGCTTTATCTATGTTTTTATCATGCAGTTGGTTATATATCAAAATTAGGTAATTTTTAAGCTGCTGTTTGCCCAGAGGGAAAAATCTATCTACCGGCGGCGCTAAAGTGTCGTCTGGATGTTGGGATCGATGTGTTTTCTCACAACCAACCCCACTTCCGTCGCTATAGAGCGTTAGTCGAAGCTCCCAGTTGCGGGCATCAAATGCGGTTAGGTGACGCATTTCATTGCGTTCAAGAAGCACTATTTTTTGCCAATCTTCGTCAAAATGGTCAAGTGGACTTAAATTATCAGTATCCGTATTGGATATTGTTGCCTTGGCACTCATGTTAAATTTCCGGTCTGTCCTAGTCATTGATAAGTCGTTTTATATATGACGCTTATAAAAAATACTAGCAGATGTGACCTTCCGGCCTTGATATGGGTGAATAAGCAGCCATTTTTTGGGTTAAGGGTCTTCACAACCCACACGCAGCGCCACCTTAGAGCCCTATATTGGCCAAATTATGGTCTAAACCACTGGGTGCAGCTACAAAATTAAACCAACGTATTTCTATACCCTACCGAACAAGCCGCAGCCTAAAACCTAGGCGCTCCGCCCGTAGCCTTGCGCGTTTTTCAAGCATCCTTTTTACCGATCACCCTTGCCAGCGCTAGCGCCTGCCGAGGAAACATAAGGAAAAGTTAGGAAAGGAAAGGAAAAAACAGGCTTGCCAGAGATGGGGTTACGATGGGCTATGGGGGAACTGCGTAGGGTTTCTTCCCCTTTCTCGTTCGGTAGGGTATAGGAATGGGTGTGAAAACAACTGCCATGTCGAACCTAGTCTTAGATTTTGGATTGCGCTCTCAAATACATCAAATAGCTGCCACAGCATTGTTATCTAGCAAGCCTCAATTAAGCTGTTATTTATGCTTTGTTCGAGGGTTGCTGGTTTAGAAAAGTAGGTTAATTTAATACTTCCAACACACTTTACTCAAAACAGGAATTAAAAAATGGAAGCTAAAATTGCTCTTAACAAACTTAAAATTTCACCTCGAAATGTCCGTAAAGTTTCATCCAGTAAGGAAGAAGATCGGCAGCTTATTGCGTCTATAGCCGCTCATGGCTTGCTCCAGAATCTAGTAGTTATCCCAGCCCAAGAAGAAGGGGTATTTGAAGTGGTGGCAGGTGGACGACGTTTCGCAGCCCTAACTCATTTGTTGAATTCAAATACAATCACTGGTGAACTGGAAGTCACCTGCAAAATCGCGGACGAAAACGACGCAACTGAGCTAAGCACTGCTGAAAACCTGAAAGCAGATATGCACCCTGCTGACTTGTTCGTAGCTTTCAAGTCAATGCTGGACGCGGGACGGTCTGCGAAAGATATAGCTTTTCGCTTTGGTCGCACCCAGAAAGAAGTCAAGCAGCTTCTTCGCCTTGCCGATGTTTCCCCCGTCATTGTAGACGCCTTTCGGCGCGACGAGGTGGATTTAGACGTTGTTATCGCCTTCACCCTGTCTGATGACCTTGATCGCCAAGAAAGCGTATTTAAAGACCTTCAAGGCGGCTTTGTCAGTCCTCATGTCGTTAGGTCTCGGTTGTTGGCATCTAGCGTCACGAGCGATTCTAGCCTTGTTAAGTTCGTTACGCTCAAGGCATATGAGAAGGCCGGTGGCGCGACTAGCACAGATTTATTTGCTGACCTCAAATACATTAATGATATAGAGCTGCTAGAAAAACTTGGGGAAGAAAAGATGTCCACCCTCGTCGCTGCGATAAAGAAAGAAGGCTGGAAGTGGGTAGAAACGTCATTCACACACTGGATTGATCTTCGCGCCCAGCGGGTGAAGGGTGAGCTACAGGGTGTGCCAGAAGATCTGACGCAGCGGATCGATGCGGCCAGTAATGAATCTTCAGTATTAAGCGAAAAAGATACCTCAGATTTTAGTGATGACCAGATGGATGAACACTGGGACGAGGAGCAGCGAGTTGATAGTCTGATTGAAGAGCTGGAAGAAGAGCTGGAGCAATACAGAGTATTTACTAGCGACATTAAGAAAGTTGGCGGGGCTACGATTTGCCTTACAAGCAAAGGCACCCCTGAAATCACCTTTGGTTATGTGAGAAGTGAAGACCTCCCCAAACAAGGTAGTATTTCTTCTGGTGCCAATCCCACTGAGCAACAAAGCAGCGGGGATAATAGCGGTGTAGCAGAAAGCAATGCACTAAAAACTGATTTGGGGAATTACGAACTTCAAGCCATGCGCAGCGTTTTAATGTCTTCACCAGACCTGTGCTTCGATCTAGCTGCATTCACCCTTGCTCAATCCATGTTTTCTTTCGGATGGAACCCAAAAGCTGCGAATATTTCAATTACAACGCATGATATGAATGCAACTAAAGACATTGCTGAAACAAAAGCAGCGCAGGCGATAGAAAGTGCAAAATCTAAATTAAATTTAGCTTGGCTTGATTGCGAAGGCCAGCACGATCAATTCAGAGAGTTCCAGATGCTCACAAGGAACGACAAGAAGGCGATTCATGCGTTCTGCATTGGTGCATCACTGTCATCGAGCAACAACGATATTGTTAAACTAATAGCGTCTCAAGTGCAGTTTAATCTTGCGGATCACTGGCAACCCACAAAAGAGAACTATTTTAATCGGCTGAAGAAAGACGACATCCTGAGAATAGCGAGTGATCTTAAAGGTGAGGATTTCGGAAAACAGCATGTTGAATCGAAGAAGGCTGATTTAGCGGGTCTGGTCGCAAGCTTAGATGAAGTTAAAGGCTGGATTCCCTCTTCTTTGTCTCACTAGCCGGAGATTGAAGGGCTGTGCTACGAGGGCAGCCCGCCCCTTTCACGCGTAATCCCTCAGATTATCTCTACTTATTAAGTTATTTTAGTCTTTTAAAATAGTGAGAAATGATAAAATTAATTCTGCTAATACAATGCGGATATATTATTTACCACCACCGTTGGAGCGCTATATGGACAACAGGGCTAGGCCAGAAAATGTCGCGAGTCTTCGTGCTGCATACAATTTGCTTCTTCAAGCTCAGTCGTCTGCCATCGACTCAATTCTGGATGATGGACGCACTCAGGATAAAGCATACCCTGTTTACGCGCCAACTATCTGCGACCTTCCTGCTGGTAAGCATGGCTTTGATGAGCGGATCGCTCTCGCAAACTCAATAAAGAATGTGTTCACAACACGAAAAGAGAATGTCGATGTCTTGACTGGACTGCTGTGTTCTTCACCGAACACCGTAGCGAAAATAGAGTCTTTGAATGCTGCAAAGATTGATCTGAAAGATGTTATTACATCGATTAAGAGGCAGGATAGATTACCGGATAATACCACCGGAGAAATAGCTGCTGACCTCGGTTTTCGGACTTCTGAGCTTAGGAAGGCTATGAGGGAGGTTGGATTCGCTGCTGTGGATCTTAAACGTGTGTACGCGCAAATTAGGATACTCGAACCTCAAGTAAATCGGGTTAGTTGGACGTGGGCGCGGAAACACACAACGTATAAAAAGCTAAGCAGGAAGGTCATCGACCAACGTATAGAAGAGCTTGAAGCGACTAATCCAATCGCCGCAAAAGAAGCCACTAATGTGCTTAGGACAATGAAAAAAAGCAGCTTTTCCGAGCGTTTCAGTTTGCCTCCACAGCTACGAATCAATTACAGCTTTGGTGCTAAAGGTTCATTGGAATTGAAAGCTGCACCGGTTTCTGGTGTCCTGATCGTGCAACAAAAAGAACTACCGGCTGTGAGGTGGCGTGACCTCAAATCTATTCAAGACCGGGATGATAACCCTCGTTTACCGCCAAAATTGGCAAGTTATAAGCCTTTAGCAGCAGGTTGGGGGGTTCTTTATGATGCAAGCTGACGCTCGTAACAGGACGGCCGCATTTGGTAAAAAAGCAAAGTGCTTTGGCAATCAGGCTGCACTTACTGTTGAAGCAACTGCCCTACTGATGAAGGGTGAACCTGTAGGCAGCACGGTAAACTTAGAACTTGCTAGGCGCGTAGCGGATGGGTTTGATTGGAGTGATAAAATCCAGTTTCAACTAAGCGAAGACGAGCTTGCTGCCTTTGCATGCGTATTGTTGGGCTATCTCCCTCGGTTCCACTTTAAACGTCCAAGCAAGGGCATAGAAGTTGAGCGTCAAACCGATAAGTTGTTTGTGCGTGGCACTGCCGGCACCGGGAAGATATTTGCCCTACCCTTAACCGCTGGCCGAGTGTTTGCTGTGTCCACCCTCGTCATTGGTCAGCTTCAGTCACATTTCGACTGCACTGATACTCAAGTAGTTTTAGCCTCCCTCCGCGGTGCAGCCGCTTTAAGTAGGAACCAATAATATATGCCAAATTTACCATTCCCTTTTCCGTCATACCCTCTTGAAAACGAAGAGCTTCTTCCTGCTACTAGATCTGCAATGTCATTTTTGCGGCACACGACATCATTGGAAAATGCCAGGGCAATATTAAAGGGTAGAATGATGCGCGGTGCCGATCCCGTACATCAAGCTTGTTTCGGGTTTAAGCTTAAACCAAGACTGGATCTAGCAATATATAAAGAGGTGACGCTTAATTTCGATTGGCACGGGGAGCACCACGTGGCTTATGAAGGCGACATATGGGACTGGTCAAGATGGCCTTGCAACCCAAATGCTGAAACGTTGTACCATTTGAAAACGCAGGAAGAATTACGCGACGGCTATTGGCAAAGCAATATTTACAAGTGTGATGCTAGCCTTGTTTTTGTGAGTATCCGGAACTGAGTGTGTAAATCCCTTTTCAGTCTAGCGTAACATAAAGCCTATAAAACGGAATTGCATGTGTAATCTTGGCATCATACAATCCTTTCTATAAACCGGAACTGAGTGTGTAGCCTCCTCATGTGCTAGCTCACCCGGCGCCCATCAGTATTGGATTTCAGGACGGATCTGGAGCGTAGCGTCAGGCTCTGTGATTGCCTAGAAGCACGATAAATAAGGAACGCACGATGCCATCAGTTTTATCCCAGATCCTTGCCAGCTTCCGCGAGAAAGCACTGTCCGAACGTGACAAAGGCACTGACTTCGAGCACCTGTCATTGGTGTACCTGCGCAACGAGCCCTACTACCGTGACCTGTACCAAGAGGTCATGACGTACGGTGACTGGGCAGAGCAGAACGGCCTGACCAAAAAAGACACTGGTATCGACCTGGTGGGTGTGACTCATCAGGATGAGGTACACGCAATCCAGTGCAAGAACTATGCAGCGGACTACAAGATCACCAAGGCTGACATTGACAGCTTTTTTACCGCTTCGGGTAAAACGATATTCTCTAACCGGATCATCATCACCACCGCTAACAACTGGACACAGAATGCCAGCGATGCCTTAGAGGGCCAGCACCCACCTGTCAGCACAATCACGCTGGCCGATCTGGAAAACAGCCTGATCGACTGGTCGCAGTTCCAAGTCCAGAAAGCCCCTGTTTTGCGTCCAAAGAAAACATTACGCGAGCACCAAGAAAACGCTCTGAAAGCCACCAAAGCCGGTTTGCAGGCTGCGGATCGCGGCAAGCTCATCATGGCCTGCGGTACTGGGAAAACATTCACTTCCTTGAAGATTGCCGAAGACATGGCGGGCAAGGGTAAGCAGGTACTGTTCCTGGTGCCCAGTCTTGCGCTTTTGAGTCAGACCTTGACCGAGTGGACGCAAGAAAGCGAAACGCCGCTACACAGCTTTGCAGTGTGCTCCGATAGCGATGTAGGAAAAACCCGCAACGCTGAAGATGACCGGATTCAGGCGACCGTCAGCGATCTTCAGTATCCGGCAACGACCAACGCCAAAAGCCTGGCCATGGCATTAGTTGCACGCCATTGCGACACACACATGAGTGTTGTTTTTGCGACCTACCATTCAATTGCAGTGATCAGTGAAGCGCAGAAGCATTTTGGCCTCCCTACTTTTGATCTGGTCATTTGCGATGAGGCGCACCGTACTACTGGTGCAGTTTTCGATGGCGATGATGAGTCCGCTTTTGTGCGGGTTCACGACAACGACTACATCCAGGCACACAAACGGCTCTACATGACAGCCACCCCACGCATTTACGGGGAAGCCGCCAAGCAGACGGAGGGTGTTGTTCTGTTCTCAATGGACAACGAAACGCTCTTTGGCCGTGAACTGTTCGTCATCAATTTCTCGGAAGCCGTCTCTCGTGGCCTGTTGGTCGATTACAAGGTGATCGTGCTGGCTGTAGAAGAAAGCCATATCAATCGCCGCCTGCAAACCATACTCAAGGGCGAAGGCAACGAACTGAAGGTAGACGATGCCGCCAAGATCATTGGTTGCTGGAAAGCACTCGCCAAGCAAGGAATGACGCCCTCGGGTGATGAAAGCCCCATGCAACGCGCCGTTGCTTTCTGTCAGGTTATCGAAAAAGACTACAAAGGCAAAAAACATAAAGTCAGCTCAAAGCTGATCTCCGATATGTTTGGCGAGGTGGTGGCTGAATATCAACGCATGGAGGTCGCGCAGCTTTTAGAGGACAACCCAGACGCAGAAATTGATCCAGCTCTGCTGCTCAACTGTGAAGCTCAGCATGTTGATGGCTCGATGAATGCCAGCGAAAAGGGCTCAAAGCTGGAATGGCTTAAAGCAGAAGCACCCGAAAACACCTGTCGCATCCTGTCTAACGTGCGCTGCCTGTCCGAGGGTGTTGATGTGCCCTCCCTCGATGCCGTGTTGTTCTTGACACCCCGTAGCTCCCAGGTTGATGTAGTGCAGTCCGTTGGACGGGTCATGCGTCTGTCGCCTGGCAAGAAACAAGGCTACGTTATTTTGCCAGTGGTTATCCCAGCCGGTGTAGAGCCGGAGAAAGCACTGGACGATAACCAAACTTATAGGGTCGTCTGGCAGGTGCTGAACGCCTTGCGCTCCCACGATGACCGCTTTGACGCGATGATTAACAAGCTGGAGTTCAACGGTCGTGATGTAAACAAGATGGAAGTCATCAGCGTTAGCGACAAAGTACAACAGCGCAGTAAATCCAGCACATCAAAAGCTGCGAAAAAAGCCCGTGGTGGCAGTGCCATTGGCTCCAGCGCTGATACACCGATCCCAGACCAAGCAAGCCTGCAATTTGAAGTCGGTGAGATCGAACGCGCCCTGTACGCGCAGGTAGTCAAAAAGTGCGGCAACCGCCACCACTGGGAAGACTGGGCCAACGACATTGCCAAGATCGCCAATACGCACATCGACCGCATCCAAGCCATTTTGGAGAACCCAGACAACACCGCTGAAATCGCCGCCTTTGAAGACTTTTCTAAAGAGATACGTGATGACCTTAACGACGCCATCAGTGAGGCAGACATCATTGAAATGCTGGCTCAGCATCTGATCACCAAGCCGGTATTTGATGCGTTGTTTGAGGGGTACAATTTTACCCAGCATAACCCCATGTCCATTGCGATGCAGGCCGTTACCGAGCAGCTTGAAGCGCATAATATCGACAAAGAAGCCGACACCCTTCGTTCGTTCTACGAGTCGGTGAAGATGCGAGCGCAAGGTATTGAAAGTGCCGAGGGCAAGCAGCGCATTATTGTTGAGCTGTACGACAAGTTCTTCAAAAACGCTTTCCCACGCATGACCGATCGCCTGGGTATTGTCTACACCCCCGTCGAGGTGGTGGATTTCATCATTCACAGCATTGAAGACGTGCTCAAGGCTGAGTTTGGCAAGAGCATGGCCGATGAGAACGTGCATCTAATCGACGGATTCACCGGTACCGGGACGTTCCCTGTACGGCTGCTACAAAGCGGTATCATTCCCAAAGATAAGCTTGAGCACAAATACAAGCATGAGATTCATGCCAACGAGCTGGTGTTGCTGGCCTATTACATTGCGGCTATCAATATCGAGGCCACCTACCACGGCATCATGAATGACAACGTGACCGGCCTAGAGGAAAGCGATCAGATTTTTGAGGTTCCCTACGAGCCGTTCACCGGCATTTGTCTCACTGATACATTCCAGATGTATGAAAGTGAGGACATGGTTGACGCGCTGTTGGTTGAAAACAGCTCGCGCCGTAAGCGTCAGAAAGAACTGGATATTCGCGTAATCATGGGTAATCCGCCGTACTCGGCAGGTCAGGCAAGTGAAAATGATAACAACGCCAACGTCAGCTACCCCAAGCTGGATGAGCGCATTCGCAGTACCTATGCGGCTCGTTCAACAGCAACCTTGGCTAAGGGGCTGTACGACAGCTATATCCGGGCGATCCGCTGGGCATCAGACCGCATTGGTGATGCAGGCGTAATTGGCTTTGTGACGAATGGTGGGTTTTTAGAGGCCAACACCGCTGATGGCTTGCGTAAGTGCTTGGCTGAGGAGTTTTCTAGCATTCATGTGTTTCATTTGCGTGGCAACCAGCGTACCTCGGGTGAGCTATCACGTAGAGAGGGTGGAAAGATATTTGATAGTGGTAGTCGCGCACCAATTGCTATTTCAATTTTATTGAAAAACCCTGAAGCGACAGAGCATGGCCGCATCCTTTTTCACGATATTGGCGATTACCTGAATCGGCCTGAAAAGCTGGAAATGATTGCGGACTACAAAAGCCTCAACGGTATCCCTTCATGGCAGTTGATCATCCCTGACCAGCATGGTGACTGGCTGAATCAGCGTGATGACAGCTTCGGCGAGCATATTGTTTTAGGAGACAAGTCCAAAACTCCAGAGCTGCGATTGTTTGATAACTACTCTCAAGGTGTTTTAACGGCTCGTGATGCTTGGGCTTACAACGCATGTAAGGCTCAATTGCGAAGCAATATGCAACGCATGGTTGACTTCTACAACGCAGAACTTGAGCGATTTAATGCGGCACATGCAGGGCTTGACACAAAGGGTAGGCAAGCCTTGGTTGATGGTTTCATCAACACAGACCCGACAAAAATCAGTTGGACACGCGCACTCAAGCAGGACTTCGCAAGAAACAAATCATTTAGCTATGAACAGTCGTCACTAACCACTTCTTTATACCGCCCGTATACAAAACAGTGGGTGTACTATAACCGCAGCTTTAACGAGATGGTTTACCAGATGCCTCGCATCTTCCCGCTCGGAACGGATGCGGAAAACTTGGTGATTCAAACAGCAGGCTCAGGAGGTTCAGGACTTTTTTCTGCACTTATTTCTGACTCGCTTCCAAACTTTGATAACGTAGCAAAAGGCCAATGCTTCCCGCTCTACCTCTACGATGAGCAGGCACAAGAGCAGGCTGAGGATGCAAACGGAGACCTGTTTGGTGATAACCAGCAGCAAGAGTCCGGTCTGAAACGGCGTGATGCCATCACCGATGAAGGGCTTGCCCATTTCCAAGAGGCTTACCCTGGTGAGTCGATCAGCAAGGAAGATCTGTTCTACTATGTCTACGGCATCCTGCACAGCAAGGACTACCGCACTCGTTTTTCCGACAACCTGAGCAAAGAACTGCCGCGCATACCGAAGGTAAAAAAAGCAGCCGATTTCTGGGCTTTCTCAAAGGCTGGCCGTGACTTGGCCAAGCTGCACCTCAACTACGAGGCCATAGAAAAGTACCCGCTGAACATTCAAGCCAAGGGCAACCTTGTGGACGAGGACTATCGCGTCACCAAGATGAAGTTTGGCAAGAAGCGCTGTGAGGAAACCGGCAGAAACATCAACGACCGCAGCACCGTCATCTACAACGGCAAGATCACCATGACCGGCATCCCAGACGAAGCATGGGATTACGTTGTGAATGGTAAGGCCGCACTGGACTGGGTAATGGAGCGCCAAGCGGTGACTCCCCGCAAGGCTAGCGGCATCGTCAATGACGCCAACGACTGGGCCATCGAGACCATGGGCAATGCCAAGTATCCCCTGGAGCTGTTTCAGCGGGTTGTCACGGTGAGCCTGGAGACCCAGAAGATCGTGAGTAGCCTCCCGGAACTGGACATGGTGTAGGGCTGATGAGCCAGCTCGACCTGCTTAATCTTGGCAGTCTCAAGGCTGCCCGCTTGATTGACGAGGGCGATCACTACGTTATCGAGGTGGACGGGCAAGGGATGCCCGGCTGCTGTCCTCATTGCCTGTCCGAGAGCCCTTACCGTCACGGCTCACAGCAACAGCACTACATCGACATACCCATGCACGGCAAGCCCGTCCTCCTGCGTGTAGAGAGGGCGCGCTTCCGCTGCAAAGTGTGCGGCAAGACGTTTTTTTCTCATCTGCCGGACATTGACGCGAAAAGGAAAGCGTCTGTTCGCTTTATCAAATACATCGAACAGGAATCAATGAAGAAAACCTTTGCCTTGCTGTCACGCGAGGCAGGGATTGATGAAAAAACGATCAAGCACATTTTCGAGGATCATGTTGAGCGGCTGGGTAAAACAGTCCGGTTTGAAACGCCCGAGTTTTTAGGGATTGATGAGCTGAAAATCATTGGTGAGTACCGCTGTATGATCACCAACGTAGGTGAGCTTTCTATCTACGATTTATTGCCCAATCGACGCAAAGCCGACCTCACGACCTACTTCAAGACACTCCCTGATAAACACAAGGTCAAGGTGGTGACGATGGACATGTGGCGTACCTACAAGGATGTCGTCAATGCGCAATTCCCTGGCCGGGATATTGTGGTAGACCGCTGGCACGTTGTACGCATGGGCAATGATGCCCTAGAGACGGTACGCAAGAAGATCAGGAAAGACCTGAATACCCGGCAGCGACTCAAGCTGAAAGATGATCGTTTTATCTTGCTAGAACGTGAGGGAAGGCTTAGCACTGATGAGCATGACAAGATGCTTGAGTGGTTTGAGCTGCACCCGGAGCTGGAGCTGGCCTACCGGATGAAGGAGAGCTTTCATGAGATATATAACTGTGGTGACAAAGAAGATGCTCAGGCATTTGCACGAGCCTGGCTAGACTCCCTACCACCGGAAATGGAGTATGCTTTTGGTGCGGCCAGAACGGCGCTGACGAACTGGTGGGGTGAGATCTTTAACTTCTATGACCACCGGGTCACCAACGCCTATACCGAATCTACCAACCGGCTAGCGAAGGACATGAATAGGATGGGACGAGGATACAGCTTTGAAGTGATGCGGGCCCGACTCATCTATGAGAAGCAAGCCCGTAAGCCGACAACGAAAGTGCGCGGCAGAAAGCCAAAGTCCTTCCTGCCAGAAAAAGGCATGTATCGCTTCAGCATGGCAGACGAGAACGTCAAGGCCATCGAGTACGGCCCACATATTCCAACCCTGTGCGACCTACTGGAAAAGGGCTGCTTTTCCTAACCGCTCAACAAAATCCTAGAGTCAGGCGGTGGGGGCTAAAACAAGGTTTCCACACCTGGTTCCGGATACCCGTTTTTGTTAGCGCTTCGCCGGTGCCTGAAATGGAGTCTTTGTTAAAGACCAAGCCTCGATTTGGAAATATTCCAAAGTTAGTCCAGTCGATTCTAGACCCAGATTATGTTGCATATAAAGCTTACCTTGACAACATTGAAAGCCTAAATGCACATAAAAACTCATGTATAAGAGTCGAATCGACCGGACTGAATTGGTAGACCTTCAAAAAGAGATGAGCCGAAAAGTATTTTTACACTTTCGGCTTTGCTACAGCTAATCACACGCTTAACAGGTCATTTGTTCATCCATTTGATATATCTCCATTTATCTTGCTGTTTGCGTCAAACTTATCTTTTTGGATTCGCTCGTAAACTTCCTCTCGATGAACCTCTATTGGTTCAGGTGCATTTACTCCAAGCCTAACCTGATCTTCTTTAACGCAAAGAACGGTGATTGTAGTTTCATCACCAATCATTAAAGTATCCCCAATACGTCGAGTTAATATTAACATCCTTGTTCTCCATATCTAATATTGAAAATTACGCCAGAAGTTCAAAGCAGCTATGCTTCGCCGCTTTTCGGTCAAATGTGATAGTCGCATCACAACCGGATTCCTGATTAACTCTTGCTAGTAAGTGATCAGGAAAATCTGCATTTGATTTTTTGTAATCGCTTAGTGCGAGCCAAACCGAATCAGCACCAAGTATTTTCAATTCATTGACTTGTAGTAGCTGCTCAATGATCGACGCGATGGCGAGTCGATCTTGTTTGTAGCAGCTCTCAAGTACCCATGACAGCTCGCAAAGCGTTATGTGACCGATTAAGCACGGCGATTCGATAGAGCACATCTGATCGATGTAACGGCTAGCTATCACGGACTGCTTTGGGTCATCTTGCACTAGATGGCGCACCAAAACATTCGTATCTAATCCCTTCACAACTGACCGCCTCTAGACTTAATTGCATCGTCGATAGCGCCTAAGCTCACAGGCTCGCCCGAATAAGAGACAATGCCTTTGATACTGGCAATACTGTTGCCTCGAACAACATCGTCAATTTTATCTATCGTTATCCGACCAGATTCAGCGGTAATAGATACTGCCGAATCGGGGTTTAAGCCAGCCGCAGCTAACAACTTATTGGAAAGTCGTACCGCTGAGCCGTTGCCCCATTTCTTTATTTCACTAATCATGTGTTTTAGTCCAGAGTTTTTCGCAACAGCATTACCGTTGTCGCTGCTTTTTCCGCATCGTCCATTATGGCGCTGTCCAGTTCGGACACTTCTACGAGATACTGTATAGCGTCACGTATAGTTTTTTCGGCCTCATACAGCCGCGTGGCAAGATTTTTAATTTCAGCCATTTTTAGTCTCAGTAATTGCGGTAGGCCAGTTGTACGCTTTAAAACCGTATCCAATGCCACCAATCCCTACGATCAAAGCTATCAGATAGTAGCTAATGGATACGAAATAAGCAGAAGCAAATATCAAAGATACACTTATGACACACAGCATTTTCCAGTTTAAATATTTCATGTCTAGCCCTCTGAAATAGTTTTGGAAATTGATTGGGACGGCGTTAAACCTTCTTCAAAGTCTAGCTGCCAAACTGATGTATCACGGACGTTGAGACTAATTCCACTAAGTGAAGCCTGCACACCTAACTGAATAAACCACAATTCCCAGCGTTCGTAATCCATGACCAACCTCAAATGTCCGTATACACTGATTGTATACACATATATTGTAGTGTCAAGACGCAGTGTATACAATTGAAGAATAGTGTATACACCAAAGTAAGGTGCTGGTCTTGAAGCCGCCTATGAGACGGAAATGGGTTTTCGCTTACTCATAAGACATATAAAAGTACAACAAGGTAAAATTTGGGGGAACGCTCTATGCCCTAATTCGTGGTCAATACTCAGGGCAACTAGGTTATCGTTGGTGCTATATTTTCCAGCGGAGCTATACTTCAATGTCTCAACGACTACCATCCATATTTTTAGTGTCTTGTTTGGTCTTGCTTGGCACCCAGGTCTTTTCAGTTGCATACCTTAGTGACCGTTTAGCGAAACTCGAAAGTCAGCCGAGTATTGATGATGCTGTAAAAGCTGCGGTCGTTCAGGCTCAGAAAGACAGCGACACTCGCCGATCGCAGCTTAAACTTGCGGATCTCCGTGAATCTGCAAAAAATGCACCTGAGTACAATGACGAAGGATTACTCTACGGTCATCCAGATGCCCGTTTTTCCATATCTGTTTTTACTGATATTGAGTGTCCATACTGCCGGCAGATGCACGGTGAGTTAAAACGTGTCGTCGAATCATCTAACGGCGCAGTAAATTGGAAAATTATTCACTTCCCGCTAGGAATACATAATCCGGCAGCAGCGATAGAAGCCCAAGCTCTCGAATGCGTGAAAGAGAGCTATGGCAACCGAACAGCGTGGGCATTTCTTGACGCCATGATTGAAGATACACAGGGCAACGGTAAAGGGATCGATAATTTGCCTGATTTTGGCCGTGAAATGGGGCTTAGTGGCTCAGCAATTCAAAACTGCTTAAACTCGGACGCACATAAGGATACGATCAATGCAGGGTATCAGCGCGGTGTAAATGCGGGGATTACGGGAACACCTGCTATGATTATTAATGACAACAGTACGGGTAGATCCTCACTGGTCAAGCAAATGCAGAATGCACAAACTATCGTGCAGGAGATACAAAAACTGCTTTGAGCATTTAAAGGTGTCGGGGAAGGACATGAAAATAGATTGGGATGGTGAAATAACTCGCATTATTAATGCGGTGCTACTGGCCGCATTTAGCTATTCTATCTGGCTTACTTTGCTCCCCCTTTTCGTATCCCCTACATCACCTTTCGTGGTTTTAGTGGCGATGATGATTGGCGTGGGTGCGGCACTATTTTCAATGGACTTTACTAATTTCAAAACAGTCCCTCAGTTTAAGCCATTAATTATAGGGGGGATCATATTACCGATCTGGCCTGTACTGAGGGTGTTCGTCCTTAATATGATCAAGCGGAAATAGCCACTGTCGATTCATCCATAAAATGTCCGTTTTGGCCAGCTTATGGTAAAAAGCAGACAGTTAAAAAACCGAAACTGATGGAAGTTGGTAGGTTTTTCTATAGCCTCAACCCCTAGGTAACGGGAGACACGTAGTAGAGCTGTTTGTGCAAAAATTTGCGGAGCAAATGCACAAACAGCGGAGTGTAGTGGCTTCCCGTGCTCACAATTGTTAGATTTTCCTGACAAAAACCACATCTCGATGAAATTTTAGATATGAAAGGCAGCCACTTTCAACCTTATATAGTTTCATAGAGTTAGCTATGCTTAATTGACCCAAATCTTGCTCTTCAAGCAAGGGGGAAATAATTAGGTTTCCGGCGTCAGTAAAGCTTATATATCCACGATCGAATAATTTATCCAATGTAGGGCTTAAAAGTAATCCATTATAAGGGTCAACTCTCTCAACATCTGTTGATTGATTCCAAGGTTTAATATGTGATGCAATAAGCAAGTCAACGCGACTGAATCCTGTCACCGCGCATTTTCGCCAAATTTTAATTAAATTTTGGCGATACTTCCCTTGCCCCAACCTTGTTTCAATATCAGTTTTAGTAGTTGTTGAATTCACATTTGCGATAGAAACCACATCAGTGGCTACACTTGAAACGCCATCGTTATTAGAAATAAATTCTAAATATTTGTTCAATGCTGATTTTATATCAGAAATAGCGGAATTTGACGTGTATTCATTGCGGGTAGTCTGAGTGCTTCGAAGCGTTTGGAATATTTGCTCTACAACATCCGATGTAAGATTGTCGTAATCAATACAATACAGCTTATTGACATAGCGAAGCCAAGATAAGTAATTTCTCTTACCACCATCACTAGCAGGACCATGATCTTCCATAAACTTAAAAAAGTCTGCTTCATTTGTTATAGATGTCATTGCTCTATCCAAAATCTAACGCCTGTACCATGGGCGGCGAAAAGTGAAGATTTTTTAAATCCTATGCACGCTTGTTATGATCATCACCACTCAGTACAAGAAGCGTTTGTTCGGAATGATTTCAAGATTTTTGGCTAAAGCGGTCAACTTCCTTAACCTCCATCTAATAGTGCCTTCAGTCATATTTTCACCAACTATTGACTTAAAAACCTCATAACAAGGTTTATTTAGACGAATTGCTTCCCAAAAATCGCTATATCCATCATCAGTTATTTGCGCAGCCAAAGCCTCGTCTAGCTCTTCAACATTTGATACTGCAAGCTGCCCCCCAATAAGTATTCCGGCATTCTTAAGATCAGCTTTAGCTTTAATATCTTCTTTCTCACTAGGCTCATTTCCGCTCAGTATCATATTTGTAACTTTAGTCATTTTGGCATGTGAAGTCACAGGAAAGAAAAGCCCTTTATTGCCAGATCTAAGGCCAGAAATCTGTTTTAGGTTTCCTAGCTCTATCGACGCTTCGCTATGAGATAAATCAGATGCTGTCATTCTTCCTTGCTTATCTATTGCCACAATCTTCAACGCCAGCAACCATGATTTTAATATTGTTGAGTACAGCCTCCATGTTTTTTCAGATGCTTCAATAAATGGATAGGATTTGGAGAAGTACCCAGGAATGTCGTTTTCTGAAACAGAATCTCCCGACATTATTTTACGAAGTAAAGTTTCTACGAGATGATTATCCATTAGTTTTCGACGTAAATATCCAGCAAGCAAACCTTGGGAGTAAATATCTTTCAAATTAGTGGGAATAAGCCATCCGCCACCTTTTGCTGCATCCAAAAGGTCAAGATTCCTAAGCTCTTTTACCAGATTAAAGGCATAACCCTCGCTTACATCCAGTTGCATCTTAATATTTGCTATGGTGAGAGGTGTTACAGATATAAGTTTGTGAAATTGAGTTATAACAGCACTAGGGTACATTCTATAAATAGTTAGCTGCCTAAATTCAGGTAATTTTTTATAGACTAAATATTCTTTAAAGACATCATTGTAAGTGTCATAAGTCGAACCACTTAAACGAACTAATCTCGAAGCTGTCAATTTATCCAAAACTTTTACCAACATTGGATCTTCGTCAAATTGATATTGAAGCTCATTAAAGTCAGCAGGAAGTTTTGCGGCAATCTTAGTTAAATAGTCTTTTTCAATTTCATCTAGCCCCTCAAGCTCCTCTTCAAACAGATCGTTTAACTTGAGGCCCGCTCCAATTAATTCACCCTGCGAGTCTCCCTGCTTTGTCAGTTTTAATACATGAGCGATAGTTCTCTTAAGCAACCAAGGAAATCCTTGTGCAAACTCTATAATATAAGGAAGGATTTCTTTGCTAAGTATACCATCATTACTTTCATTTATTTTTTGAACAAGCAAGATAGATTCATCCCTTTCGAAATCTGGCAGGGTAAAACTCTTTGATATTGAGTTGATTCTATTTAGGGAAATCTTACTGTCGTCATATGTAGTTAACTGATCATTTTTTCTTGCAAAGACAATATAAATGTTACCGTTAATTTTGGTTATTGAATTTGCAATATATTCATAACATTCATATATTTCAGGATTAGAGAATGTAGATTCAAATTGATCAACAAACATAACTGCCTTGCTATCACCCAAGGATATATGCAAGTTAGATATTTGCTCATCTACCTCAATAAAATTAGTTGGTATTTTTCCGCTCTTAGTAAACCTCTGAACAAGAGAAAATACGTCGTATATTGTTTTTACATCTCTAGAATCGTGCAGCTCCGTCACAAATTTGTTTTCGACCAATTTATTTTCTAGATAGGAAACAAGTGAGCTCTTACCAACTCCAGAACGACTTTTTATTTGAAGAACATGTGGAATATCATTGTTTACTAGATGATTCCAAACTCTATCTATAAACTCAGCTCTACCCACAAAGACCGATGGGCCAGCAGGGAGCCTATAGTCAGCCCAGTCTGTTCCAACAGAAAGCCCTCTAAGTATTTCTCTTTTGTATAACGCTTCTGGTTTTTTAGTATCAGAATATTTGGATAGTAAATATTCCAAGCCTGTTAATTCGGAAATATTCGTTTTCAGTTTTTCAAGGAACTCAATTTCAACAATTTGAATGCCCCCTTTATTGAATACAATAAATGCAGATGGGGTTCCAGAATCTTGCTGCTTTAAAATAAGTAGTTTGTAAATACCTGAATCCGTTTTTAGAATATTTGGGGCGACAAGATCATACCCCTCAATATTCTTTTTTAGGACTTCGTCCGAGGGAATATCTAGAATTTCACATATCTCTTCATAGAGTTCTTTGCCAACCCTTGTCGTGAGCCCCATACTCTTAACATTGCGAAAATAGTCCTCCGCCTCAGGGGTTAGAGGAGATAATGACAAGAACAATCCGTGTATCTTTTTTTCCACTAAGCCTAAGGGTAAAAGCTTACCCACAAACGCAGCAACGGTTTGACCCGACATGCTTTTACTGTGGGCTTTCGCTTCACCAATGATCTTTTGGCCGGTTGTCCTTGCCGTACCTTCAATATCGTATTCTAAACTTGATTGCTTTTTTCTCAGCTCAACTACATAACCAGAATTTTCCAAATATGCTTTAAGCAACTCTTCGAAAAGTGTCCCTTTATAAAAACTGCTGTTCTTTTCATCTTGTTTACTGTGATAAAAAAGAAACATCAAAATACTCCATTGTAGAATCGTGCTTTATCATAAAATTAAATTCAAATGCGTTGCGCTTTATAACTCGTGAACATAACGAGTCTAAGCCTTGAGGTGATTGAGCAGGATAATTCTATTTGAATCAGGGTGATAGTAAGCCTTAGATGATTTTTTCACTGTTGCATCCTGCATTCGATGTGGAATCCCTTAGCCATGAGCATAGTCACTTCTAAATAAAAATCAATTACTTAAGTGAATCATGTCGGGATTAGTGAGCGCAATGCTGCTGAATACGAGTTTGACTGGACTTCCCAAAGTACTCAGCACTATTCAGCGACTGACCGCTATTGTGACGTTACGGCCACAATATGGGTGAACAAGCGGCCATGTTATGGGTAAAACCCCAATCGGAACTTAAAGTTATACCGCCAAAAGGATCGCTTTTGGCCATCTTATGGCTCAATTCCCCTGCTGGTTTATGGGTGAATCAACACCACTACCACATTAGCGCACTTTGTCCGGGCGTTGCGCTGAACGAGTTAAGCAGATCTAAATACTGTTCCCTAGCCGCACTGCTAAGCCCAAACTCTTCTCCCCGGTCGTAGATATAGGCAACCGCATTTTGGAAGCTTTGATCGACATAACCAGTGTAACGCGGATCTGAAAGCGTGGTACGCACCGCCTCACGAAGAACAGAAAACCCATTACCAACCTGCTCCCTTGACTCAGACAACCAGAATCCGATTTGGTATTGGCATGGCGCAAAGCCAGCCGCAGCACAGGCGTTAAGGTGATCCATTCGGAGTTCGGCTATTTCTCGTGACCGTAGTGTGCGGGCATCCGCCCGCAATGGTGTTAAAGACGACTGCTTTATTAGCTCGCGGCCATATATATTCGCCATGTATGTGCTGGCTGGCCAATAACCGAGCGATGCAGCCTGCCCAAGTAAGTTTGCCACGACTTGATTAGATCTCGGAATATCATTATCAGTGAACAAAATTAACAGCGCGGAATTCACCAAAGTGTCGATGTCACGATTTCCACTGGCTAGCTTTTCAGCCCAATACTCGGGTGTTGCGTCTACGATGTACGGGATTCCTACACGAATGTCCTGAAAATAATCAGACTCCCTTGTGCGCTCAATTCCTATCGCCAGCAATAATTCCTTTAGCGAGGGATCATTCGTCTCCAAGTTACCACCAAAAATAGCTTTAACGTCCTCTAGAGTCGTATTTGGAGCTTTATCCGCTGCCACGGACGCAACGGACATTGACTGCAAGGCAAAAGTCGCCGCCATTAAAACCGATAAGCCGATATATTGACGCAATTTCATCGTAAGTCCCTAGTCTGAAAAGTAGCCACGGCGCTCTACCTTCAGTTCACGCCATACGGGTAAGAATCTCTCAACAACTTTGTCTCTATGCCGGATAGCTCTGATTTTTATAATTGGTTGATCGTTATCCGAAGTTTCCATAACAATAGAAGCGAGCCCAAACAAAGCTAGTAATCCGGCCGCAGGGCTTTTTACATCTTTAACATCGCTGATTTCGCAGAATAGTTCTTGCCTAAAAATACGAGTAATACCCTTAATTTCCTTGATCTTGTTGTGTGTGATTACGGTATGGGTGTACCTAACCGTCAGGTAGGCGTACAGCATACTTAGAAGAGCAATAACATGTACGATGAGATTTGCCCACGAGATAATTAAATCGACTATGGCGGGGTATTGGCTTGCCATGCCGGTATCCCATATGGACTTAAAAACGAACAGAAGAAGTGAAATTGCGCCCCACCAAAGGTAAGTTGGAAGGTTTACTATTTGTGATGGCTTGCCTTCCCAAAGAATGGTTTCATCATTGTATTCATGACTTTTTGGGGCGCCAGTTTCTTCTTTGGGGTGAGGTTGATTATCTGTGTCGCTCATGGGATTAAGCCGCTCTTGTTAGGTTTAGCAAAGCAGTACCCGCCTCTGCTGTATCAAAGAAATAGTCTCTGTCCTGATAAAATGCTTTGGGTAGGCTTCCAACATCAATAAGTACAATATGACTACTCAGCTCGTATTGCTGGGGCAACGGAAATACAATATTTTCCTGCTGATCAACGAGTATTAATCGGGTGATCGCTTCACTTGAGTTCAAGACTTGCCTTATCAAGCCTGAAGGATTGAGGGCATTATGGAGATTATCTAGCACTACTGTTTCAGCAGGACTCCCTAATGCTATTTGACTCCGATTTTTGCATTCATAGAGGGTATAAGATTTAAGCGTTTCAAGTATTCCGTATATCATTCGATTAGCATGTTCGCTAGGAGCATCCGTAATTCTGAGTATTTGCATAAAACACCTATGACTGACCAAATAGAGGGGTTTCGTCGGTGGTTTCGTGGTGAATTAAGACTGGATGGTCCGAAGCCTTCCGCTCGCTTAATCCGCCAACATAGATTTCAATAAAGCGGATTAACTCGACACCTTCTTTAGCAATTAGATCAACCATTTCAAGGTAGGCTTTGGACGGAGAAAGTGACTCAATTTCAAGCTGATAAAGCTTTAATTCACTTGAGTAGACATCCCCATTGTATTTCTTGGGAGCGGATTTATTTTTGAACGTGCCTGTTATCACCACTTAAAACCTCGGCATTTAAATTTGAGTGCTTAGTGGGATACTACAAGGCCAGAAAGGAAAAATGTGGAAGTTTGGGGCAAAGCGTTCTGCCCCAGTTTGTCAGCATGATGTGACAAATTCTTCTGTAATATAGACTTGATAAATCAAGTTAGCGGCAGATGCTAGCTGTTTTGGTTCATTTAGCCACGTTTTCAACTCTCCACGGCGGCATATATCTATAAGTTGGTCTGATATTGACACGGAAATGCTTGGGTTTATGGTCGAATAACCATTAAGCACAGCAAGATCTAAGTCAGACAACACTCTTTCGAGCTCAACTCTCCCACGTTCCAAAATCACTTTGTCACGCCGAAAAAGAATGGACATGGGCATCGCATCCACCAGTATAGATGCCACCGTTTCAAGTGATGTTCTGCTCGTCAGGATGTACTCGATTAGCAAGGCTGAGACTCCGAGTAAAAAAATCCAGTCGGGAATCTGCCCCGCGACAGAGGCCAGATAGCCCGCAGAAAATAAGGACGCCAATACAGAGAGGAAAATAATGAATGACAGGATAACACTTGCCATTCGTGCCTTACTTGATGACAAGCCTTTAAACGTCACAGCGTTCAGATCGATGTTCAATTTCTTGATTAGCATTGTGCGTACCGCCTTCAATTTCCGTTTTGAATATAATTGCATGGTTTCGAGATCTAGCAACTAGCCCAAAATTGGCGACACAGAAGGTAGTTTCTGTTCAATTTTTGAGTTTACAGGCAAAAAAAAGACCTCCAAAGGGAGGTCTTATAGATGGTCTGCAGGATTATTCAATCTAGCTCGTCATCGTCGTTTTTGTCAGCTTGTTCCATTAATTGCTTCCACCGCCGCGTATCATCTATTTTGTGATAGAAGAAAAACGCGGTTAATGCGGCCGCTAGGATTGCTGCTGTAACTACTATTTCAGTTGGCATGGTTCCGAATATCATCTTGTGGCTCTCCCTATATGGTTACTCCGGTTTAGTCTGATTGTCAACGCTAGAGTTCGCCTTTCGGCGCTGGCGTTTACTAGAAACAGACTTCCCGGTGCGATTCATACGGTAGGCCAAAAGGTCAATTATCAGCTCCTTTTTGCCCAGTTGATGCCCATGATTAAAGCGAGCTATAACGGCCATAATACCGGTATACACTGCAATACATCCGAAGATCATTGCTTGCGTATCCCAGATCATCGAACCATCAAACAACTTTGGCATAACAAGACCTGCAAAACCGCCGGTAATGCCAAGCAAAGCTAATTCAATAAGCCTATAGACGCTGATTTTCACAGTGCATACAACCTTCTCAGCTAAAAGCATAGTCGTCGTAAGACGATTAAGCTCCCGCAGTAGGTCGATATATTTCATGCTCTGCCTTCCTTTTGTCGAATAGCTTCAACGCCGGAGAAAGCAGAACCCCCATAGGGAGTAATGCCCCTCAAGGGTTGAAACGGGTTAAGTAGTAGCTGTGGCTACTTGATAGATCTAGGCTTTAAGAAGCCCTTTAGTTATCGCTTCGTCAATACAGGACTGACGGAAACGACGTGCGAGGTCTAAGGCTTCATCTCTTGTGGGTTTTCGATAATGCTCACCTTTTAGGCTCACAAGATTCCCTCGTAAAGTTCCACCAAAGCCTTCAACCAAATTGCGTTTTTCAATCGTGCAAAGTGGTTTTACTGCCGCTCTGGGTGCTGTTGCGTACCAGAGTAGCTTTTCCTCGTAAGTTTCAGGTTTCCCTGTTTTAGCAGCCATAAGCACACCTCCATATATTGTAGATATCAGTATTCACCACACCCGGCTGGACACCAGTGCGGATCAAGCCCATGACGACACGAGCCGTCATCAATTTGCTCCTCACTTCCATCAAGATAAATGCCAATGGTTTTCGCCAAGGCTAGTACCTTTTCAGTGTCCTCGTCAGACAGTGCTTGAACTGCGTGATTTACTGCTCCAGTAAAATTCTGGGCATAAACTACATCACTAAGGCCGCATCCATTGGACGCATCGGCACTCATTTTGGATAATTTTATGCGCCATTCAGGTTCGTTAAAAATATTCATAGATTTCTCCAGTTGAGTGTTAAATACCAGAGAGATGTACCCCAGAAGGGGTAACACCCTCCAGGGTCGAGTTGTAAAATTAGGCTACATTAGCGACTAAACCGTTTAAAACCTGATCAAGAAGATCAAATCCTTTGGGGTCTCGAAGCCATTGATTAGCCCAGTCCACACCTTTTGGATCGGAGTCCAATATAGGTATTTTGGGTAGCAAGTTGATTACTCTAATTCCTCGTGCGGAAAGGTTTTCCGATACGATTTCAGCAGAATTCTCACTCGCTTTATTTCTGTCCTTGTCCAAGAAATTGATTACTGTGTGGACGCCAGAGGGCGGCACAAAGCTTTGCAACATGGTATTAGACAGTCCGGGCCATACAGGAAAAGATCGAGCCTCGAAAACTGACAATGCAGTTTCAAGACCTTCAGCAACTCCTATAACCCCATTGGTTGGTAAAGCTGTACGAATTACTCTCCCCTTCGATTCTTTCGATACCGTTGGGGTAAGCTTGCGCGGTTTCAGACCTTCACCCAATTCAACTTTCAAACCACCTTTCGTGATGAAAGTTCTATGAATTCCGACCGGTGCGCCGCTGTTATTTCGTACTAGACAAATTATCGCGGGGTAAGACCCCAAAATAATGCCCTTTTGTTTATAGTTAAGATTCGGATGAAATCGAATATCACGAGAAGCCAAGGCTGCCCTTAATATTCGCCGGTACGAAAAGTAAGCCCTCGCGGGGTAACTCATCGTGTGATCCAAAGGCAAAGCTTCAGCCCAGACCCGGTTCAACCAAGCACGAAGGCAGGTTTCATCCACCGCTTTTGGTTTAGGTATATAAACAGGTCTAGCCTGTACGGATTTACCGTCCAACCACTCCAAAAGGCTGTCATACGCCTCTGGAAAGCTCCATTCATTTACCCACATGAGCATATCAATACCTTCCGGTATGACGCGCTCAGACTGCTTTACGCCGCCTCCAGTGAGGTCAGCATCGCGAAACAAACGAAAGCCATCAGTACCACCGCTTATTGGGCAGGGTACATTCTCTCCGAGCTTAGAAATTGCCTCGGAAAGAGATGGCGCCAAAGCATTAAATGCTGACAACCATCGGCCTTGCATCCGTCGTTTCAACTCTGTTGAATTACGCTTCATGTCTAAATCCTCCTGCTAATTAATGGTCAATAACCCCACTAATCGTGAAGTGAATGAAGGCCAAAGCCTGTTAGTGAATTACGCGACTGCTACGGGAAATACATGCCCAGCCTTCTTTACAACGCTGAAACCGCTGCTCGATGACTTTGCATCCACTTTGTACAGTCACAATAAAGACTTCGGTGCCGTGGGCATTGCGAGTCATTGCGTTAAGATTAATAGTCATAGTGTTGAACCTTTCGTTGAGTGAGGCGCAGCACTACCCCATAGGGCAAAGTGCTTAGCGCCCTGTGGGTTGAGTATTTTTTGCGTTAATTAATTGAGTTTCTTTCTGTACCAAAAAAGCCACTCAAGTAAGTCATCTGGATTAACTCCAGTAGACAAACAACAGTTTCTAAAAGAGAACGGCGAACCATGCTCATCAGAGGTAATCCAGTCCCAGCTTTCATCATCAGGTGTCCGACTTCGACCACCGCGACTTACACCAAAAGCGGATCTAACTGTTTCAATTAATAAGTTTTCTCGAATGAATGGAATTTCTTCATCAAGAATGAGGTTGCCATCTTCACCTATTGGTATTTCGGGAATTGGACTGCATACACAGTCTGAATTCTCTAGGCGTTCAAGCAGATCGAAGATCGATAGTTGAGTTTGCATCCGTGTATCTCCAAAAAAATATGGAGACACACTCGCCCTGATGGGGAATGTATCCCCACGAGGGTTGATGAAACGAGTTAGTGCAAATCAAGAAACCTCCCAGCTACGCTAAAAAGCGCGGCTTGAAGTTCTTCAACGCTTTTAATCACCGCGTTCTTCTTGAAAAAATTCCTAACTGCTGTTGAATTAATGCCGATTGCATAAACATCGACATGCGGTTCGATAAGCTTCAGCATATATTGAACTGAGTTACCGTCATTTGGTGCGCCGTCAGTTATAACGATTAACACCTTACGTTCACGCTTACACGTAGCTAGCTCCCTTGCGGCAAACAACATTGCTTCAGCGAGAGGCGTACCCCCACTAGAGCGAACCGCACAGCGTCCAAGGTTTACCCTAACGGGCTGACCGCGACCAATCATTGGGCTAACCGCACCGCCCTGCCCAGGAAACATCGAAACTGCAATGTCACATTTGGGTATAGACGAAACAGCTAAAGCTAGCGAAACAGCCGCTTGATTTGCAATGTCTTGCATTTTTTGCATCGACCCACTTGCATCGAGCAATACATGCACAGCAGTTTCAGGGCGGCTGGTTTCTTCGCGTTTTCTAAAAATCCGCGTATCTCCAGTTACCGTTCTAGTTAAGCGTTTTCCGTCTACTCGGCGCCCACGATGATGTAGGTAATCCTTTTGACGAGATTGAGCTTGTAGAAGTCCAATAAGACGAGCCCGAATCATCGACGAAGATAAAATACCTCCATGCAATGAATCGACATCTCCTGTATTTCCAACGGCATTCCCTACTGAATCAGTGTCGAGAGAAAAACTGCTACTCCGTCCATTTTCTTTAACCGCTTGCTCAGTAAGGTCTTGGCGTAGCGCAGAGACAACATCTTCCGGTAAGTCAGTTTCCTGAATTACGCGGGAATGTGCTGAAGCACCGCCACCACCATTGGAATCAGATTCAGCCGGCGAACCGTTTGATTCTGTATTGGACGATGGATCGGTTGGATTACTGCCTGATTTAGAATTTGCCCCTGATTTACTAGGCGCATTTCCCTCGTCAGTACCATCTCCACCTGATTTCCCATCGTTGCTTGTATTGCCACCCCCGCCATTACCGCTACTATCACCTTGCTTAGAATCACTTCCATCATCGCCATCAGCATTCGAGTCACCCGAAGAATCAGAAGATCCACCAGAATTATCATCTGCGTCTGTATCAGACTTTTGCGATTTACTTTGCTCAGATTTTTTGCGTTCTTGACGTTCTTCTTCTTCGGCATCTTTCAATGCTTCAAGAATTCGACGGGCAAGCATTAAACAATCACGAGATTCGTTGAGTTTGGGCATGTACTTATTCAGCAGCACATCCAAACGAACAAAGAACCCTTCAGGAAAAGTTTCTTTGACCACTATTTCACTAGCAACAAATAAATCTCGTTCTGTTTCCCTATCCAAATATTCGTAATACAACCTATGGAGTAGGTATTGGTGCAGTTGAGTCGCTTCATTGTCTTCTGCGCGAGCCGGAGGGCTCATGCCACTATCAACAATATATGTTTGCATGGCCGTTAGAGTCTCCACTGTTCCCGGAAACAATTCCTGCATCATGCGTTCAATGCGAATATCCTCAATAATATTGAGAAAGCTCTTTTCAATGGCTGATGTACATAGCCCGATTACTGCGAAATTCGAGTCCCTAACGTGAGCGGCCTCATGCGCAAGATAACCAAACAATACCTCAGACATGCCACTCATATCGGACAGCATTGGGAGTGTTATAGATTTCCCATCAGTGCTAGCGTCATTACCCGAAAGAATGACTTTCACACCAAATTGCTGACCATAAGCGGCGGCGACGATCGGCAAAGCCCGTTCAAGGGCCGATTGCATAGATCCCATAATGAATCTCCAGTTGAAATAGCCAAAGTAACGCCCTGAAGCAAAAGCTTGTCGGGCGTACTTGGTAAAGGTTTAGAAATAACCAACAACACGCGCTACCGGAGCGGCAGGCTTATTTGTTGTTAGCGGCAGTTGAGGTGTTACGTTAGTAACGGTTGAGGGTTTATGTTTAACCAATTGCGAAACCGAGAAATCACCTGCATACATACTTTCGAGCTTTTCAGCGTCGTCGCACATAGACAGAAAAGAAACGGTTATTCCGAATTGGGGATGCTCTTTGTCGATCCGTTCAAGAGGTATCATTTGATACAAACTCTTAAACTCACGCAAAACGGCTAAAATTCTGCCATTTCCAAAGCTCAACATATCCAGTTTGTTTAAAGTTGGTTCCAGCATTTCGCGCATTTTTGCACCACTAATGGCAGTTGAGCGCTTTAACAAGCCCTTAACCATTTCGCGGCAGCCAGATCCAATCTCGTGCAACACCTGATTCGCAATTTCCGCCTCATCTGGCTCAAAGCCTTCTAAGGGTTCCATTTTGTACAGCGTGAATCCGAAAGCATACGATGTCGCAACTTCAGATGAACCGGGTATCTGGTTCTCCAAAATATGTGCAAATTCTCGTACCTCTTCTTCTTCTAGCCAGATGTCTCGTTTGTCGTCGAACGTAGTCAAGAATTCTGACAACGCAGCGTCAAACTTTTGGTTAATGTCATCGAGCTTGTTTGCCAGGGCATCAATGTCACCATCCGGTACAGCATAGCCACCCATAAAACGGGTACCCACTGCCAGACATGCTCTCTCTGCCGCCTTTCGTAGATTGCTCATCGGATCAAGCGCGTTTGGCGGGAAAATTTTCTTCCGGCCCAGATCAAGCATTTTTTGCGGTGGCATTTTGCCATTGAGTCCAAGCTGAATATCTGAATCTCGGGAAGCTTTCTTTTCCCCTGACCAGCAACGGATTTTCAAATGCACAAGCGTAGTTCCACGGATAAATTCCATGTTGCTCTCCTTAAAGAGTAATGTTGAGTGAGCCGGTTAAGGCGAGGTTGAGTTGATCACCTTGAAGGTGATTTATTAGAAGAAAGCAGCTTTGCTTGGAGCCTCGATACTACTAAGGCTAAACGGTGCTTCTTTTGAGCCTACTTCAATACACAGTTGATTAAAGAAAATACGATCAGCGAGTTTTATGCACGCATCTCGTACTTGTTTAGCAACAATCCCGTCGTTTGGCATCTCGGTGTTATCCGAAAGCCATTCGCCGCGAACCACTGTAAACAAATCATCTGATTTTGTAGGATTTTCGTTCAACGTCAGGTCATCATTAGATATCAGCACATCAAAGCTATGTTTCGCTAATTTGTGCTTTAACGCGAAAAGGAACAAAAATGCTAAAGGCCCTTTTACGTATTCAATTTCACAATGTAGTTCGTTGTTCTCTACAGAGTCCGAGTAATCCGGCAAGAAATCAAAATCTAACTTGGCAAGCGTAGAATCAAAGCCTTTTACAGCCTCAATAAATTCCAAACGCATTGCCGAGACTTCCGACTTTAGATCCAATTGTTCGTCTAGTTCTTGTTGCCAAGGCTTGACTACAAAATACGCGCAGTTTGGCTTTTCAACCGCACTAGGCATGGGAGGTAAGTCACTAACATTAGTAGTGTTAACCACTTTTCGGGAGTGTCGATCAATCGTCAAAGACGATCTTTCTTTGTATCCGTTACTCAGTTTTTCCCCTGCTAGTTTAGTCCAGTGCTTGTTTTCGGATCGTGTTGTAAAAGTTAATGTCGAACCTCGACGGCCATACCATATTTCATGGTTGCCGTCTGAATCCAACTGGTCTGAAATAGCCCAATATTTATCCGAGCTACCGTCTGTGTTGTGATAAACCCGAATAGCCATTTTATCAGTCCTCCTCTGACCACGAAGCACCGAAAACATCTTTAGCTATACGTTGAATCGCAATTTTTTGCTCTGGTTCAGCCTTAGACAACAGGGCTTGATTCAAAGCGTAGGACAGCGCATTGGGCGCGGTTCTAAAATCGAGAGTCAATTTAGCCCAACGGCATAAAGCACGAGTGGACATAGTTATGGTTAAAGGAGTGGCAGTTTCTACACCGCCGACAAAAAGCCTCCGCACTTGGTTCGCAACAGAAATCATATTGGTGCGAATTTCAGCAGGAAGTGAAGGACATTTCTTTTCTAGAATCGATTCTTCGATGTCAGGAGTTGGGTATTCCACCTCGATAACGCGAAAACGATCCATGAAAGCTACATCAAGTGCATTAACACCCGCGTAAAGCCCTGTTGAGTCTCCAGATCCAGCAGAATTTCCGTTCATAATAATCCGAAAATCATCATGCGGATAAACTACTTGTCCACCATTGACGGCTATCACTAATGGATGCCCTTCAAGGATGTCGTGTAAGCCCGAAAGCTGACCCGGATCTGCGCGATCGCCCTCATTGAGAACGAACAATCTTCCTTCTTTCATGGCAGTAGTAAGTGGACCATCGATCCATTCCATATTGCCATTTACCATTTTCCAAGCACCAACCAAATCATCAAATTCCATACGGCTATGCGCGGTGAAATGAGATATGGGCCAGTTAAGCCTTGCAGCTACTTGATACGGTAGGGTTGTCTTTCCGGAACCGTAATGGCCCCATACATAAAAGCCGTCTCCATCAGGATCATCCAAAAAGTTCAGGATGTCCCTTAAAACTTCGCGTCGAAACACGTAGTTTTTATCGAGCTTGGGAACCGTAGGGTTTCCATTTTCGATATGAGAGCGGGCAGTGACTTCAACTGGAACATTCGGCATTCCGAATGTGTCACAAATTGATACTTGTAGAGTGCGGTTAGTCATGGTGTATCTCCTAAAGATTGAGTGCTTAGCCAAAACCTTTAGACACACCAATAGCCACAGGCTGATGATGTGCCTGTAGGCGACTAATATTTTAGTTGAGTTAAAGCATACAGCCGTAGCTGTCGTGACTATTTCAATGCTTGGTGAGAGTCACTTCATTTGTCGTGCAAGCACGAACAAAATTCTTTAGAGTCTATCCAGTAACCGCCTTCTTTAAAGCTATAAACTAAGCATATCATAGCATTAAAAAAGGCAGACACAACCAACATGCCTGCCTATCCCGAACGCCTGTGCGCTTGGTTAAACGGCCCAAGGGCCGCTAATGCAGAACGATGAAATCCGGTCATCATTACGCGACCGCAGCAGGATTCCGCGTTTGATATATCACTCTAAGAATGTTTAATTCTTGAGCCTTCGCAGTACCTTCGTCATAAATGCAAATACCAAACTCTTTTGTTTCGACTACGGACAATTTTGTGTCTGTACGACGAGCTACCTTTTCAGCAAGATCAATGGCTGTTTGAGCGCATTGTTCGCACCGACATTGAGTACCATCAGAATGAACAATTTTGCTTTTAACTTGAGTATTCATAAGACCTCTCCCTAAATTGAATTTTGGTGAAGTCCGTGGACTCCCCAAAGCACTCTGTTAAAAATGCTTTAGGAAGCCCACGAACCTCTCAAATCAGGGCGCAGCCTTATAATTGCTAATCACATTTCTGCAATAAGCGTTAAATTCTTGAGCGGTGGGATGCTCTACAAAAAAGCATCAAGGGGAATAATTTCCCCTTGTGCGTGAAACACTGAAATTCGCCTAGAAGTAACTAGATCGAGATTGCAATTGCTCGGGTATCACTAAGTTTACCAACTCGTCTTCAGACCTAGTGAAGCGCGACTCGGATCGTGATCCTTTACGAAAGCTATCAAGTTCTGACTCTAAATCTTCTCCGGGGAACTTCTTCTCCAGGAAAGCCTTATAGTCCACATTACCTTGTTTAACGAATAAAGAGATTTTTACCCCACCGACATCCGCCTGCATAAACGGACCCATCATGGCAATCATCTTCTTTTGAACAGCCTTTTGATCTTTTTCAATCTCAGCTAGCTGATCCTTCAGTACCTTCATGCGGCTGTGGTTGTCACGCCATATATCCGCATTAGTCTTCCATTTGAAATAATCGTCACCTTCAGCGGGTTCAAAAACGTCGCGTTCAGGGTCTTTCTCTGGAGGAGTATTGGTTTCTACTAAGTTCCAGAACCATTTTGCGTGATTCAGGATTGAGATTTTTTGTCCTTCAGACACAGATATAGGAAACTCCATGTCTTCTGGGCCGTTATCAGTTTCCCGATAGAACAGCAAAACCCCTTCGTTTTGGTTAGCTACAATGGCTTGGGCTTGGGTTTGCGCCTCATACATAATGTATGCAGCACTATTCACGCCTTTTGCCTTCACATCGTCCCATTGTGCATCAGAGGGTGCCTTAAACTCATGGGGCTTAAAATTTTCATCTAAGCCATCAAAGCTTGCTCGGAATGGTCGCCAATCGCGATATTCTCCGCATGAAGGAACAAGAAGTTGACCCGTGCGATTTTCTGCAACTTGCCGTGCCTTGTCCTCAAGACGATTTCCTCGTTTTACATTTGGATTGGCTGAAATATCGGGGCTATTAAAGCGGCCGGTTTTTTCTGCCCAAAGTTGATATGGTGTCTTGTATGGACTTAACCCAAGGATTATCGGTATATCCGATGCGGTGATCCCTTGGGCTCGCCATTCAAGCCAATCGTCACTTTTCTGGTTAACATCCACTACATAAAATGAGCTTACGCCATTCGCAGCAGTGACAAACTTCGCTATAGAGCCCATATCCGTTCCTCGTTAATGAGGGGGATACAAACTCCCAGCGGGGAATTTATATCCCCGTTGGGTTAAGTTTTAAATTAACTAGCTTGCGTGCTGATATTCTTCATCAAATTTCGGCTTAACACCGTCCAATCGCTTCAAAGCAAACGACAAAAAAGCCGGATCTTTTATGCGAGCTTCCAATAGTTCCTTACACGCCTCAAAAGACTGACTTTGAACAGCGCGGGTAAGAGCCTGATTGATAAATGATAGAGTTCTCGAATCAATATCTGATTCCAGTGCCGGCATCGTTTCAATGTTTTTTGGGCTCTGCTGCAAAGTAGCTAAGCCTTCACCATTTTCAACATTAAGGTATTCCACAAGCTTCGCCATTTTCGGCGTAGAAGTAGGCCACCACTTGCCTGCACGTTTAACTATCGATTTGAGCTGCATTTGGGATTCCCAATCTTTCCAGGGTCCTCCACCATTACTGTATGCTTGTGACGAATCGCGAATCTGATCCATGTCTGCTTTCGACATATTATGAACCTGAATCTTGCCATTCATTAACTCAGTAATGCAGTACCCACCGACAACCTGTCCGCGGTTGGTCGAAAAAACATTGGCATCGTGGTCAGGAATACGTGTCGGGCCTTTGAACGTATAAACATCTTGTTCATAGACTAACTCGCACACTGCGTTTGCAACGATACCTTCGCTGTTTGCCAAAGCAATCATGCCGCGATATGAAACATCGAGCATGACTTTTGGTGGCTCACCCTTCTTGTTCGATCTTGGTATTAAATACGCAAGTCCGCGAGTAGGGTTAAGAGTCAATCCGAGAGCTGCGACGTTATACATAGCTAAACGAAGCGAGGCCGGATCATTAATT
>TARA_R110001592_G_scaffold4318_15_pt1 | contig 47306 bp, 41 predicted proteins | sample TARA_R110001592 | Tara Oceans TARA_R110001592 (sample SAMEA4398387) | marine metagenome | biome: Polar Biome; feature: [SRF] surface water layer (ENVO:00010504); material: water (ENVO:00002006), including particulate matter (ENVO:01000060) such as... | depth 5 m | reverse complement strand
CTGCTGGCCACGGCCGATGGCGGCGCCCTGCTGAGCTATGATCGCTGGAGCGCCGGCGGACGCCTTTTTGGTATGTGGAAAGACCATCTGGATCTGAGCTTCATGCGCCGTCATAGGCTGGACTGATCAGCCAAGGGAGCGGGAGAGCACTAACGCGATTATGCCGCGACGGGTTCCCCTTGCAGCCGAAGACTGATCGGATCCGGACTGGTCTCGCGACGCAGTTGATCGAACAACGTCTGGGCCTGGGGGTAACTGCGAGTCAACAGCGATAACCATTGCTTGATTCGCCCCGGCGAGTGTCTGTCGATCATGCGCCCGCGGGTCTGAATGAAGAAGTCCGCAAGCCAGGGCTGCAGGTCTTGCCAACTCATCGGATTGAGCGCGGTGCCCGCCTGATGACGACGAATCTGCCGGGCCAGGTCAGGACGCACCACCAATCCGCGGCCGATCATGACCGCCGTGCAACCGCTAAGTTCACGAATGCGCTGGTAATCGTCCAGCGTCCAGACTTCGCCGTTGGCAATCACCGGAACCGCAACCGTCTCACGAATGCGCTCTATCCACTCCCAGTGAGCCGGAGGCTTGTAGCCGTCCATTTTCGTCCGCGCATGCACGGCAATTTCTGCCGCGCCTGATTCGGCCAGGGCCCGGGCGCAATCCAGGGTCAGACTGGTGTCGCTATAGCCCAGGCGCATTTTGGCGGTGACCGGAATATGCGCTGGTGTGGCGGCGCGCACGGCAGCCACGATCTGTGCGAGCACATCGGGCTCGCGCAACAGACTGGCGCCCCCACCATGGCGATTCACCGTCTTGGCTGGGCAACCGAAATTCAGATCCACTGCCGGCGCACCCCACTCTGCCATTTGTGCGGCATTGACCCCTAACCAATACGGGTCCGAACCAAGCAATTGCGGGTGAACCGGCACACCTGCAGGGGTTTTCCAGTCGTGATGCATTTCCGGTATGAAACGCTCTACCGTGGACATGTTGAGCGCCGTATCGGTCACCCGGATGAACTCACTGACACAGCGATCAATACCACCAATGCGGGTAAGAATATCGCGCATGGGCGGATCAACCAGACCTTCCATCGGCGCCAATACAATACCGGGCGTTAGACCATTAAACACCTGCGGTAGCCTCGCACATCGGAAATTCTACCCAGAAACAACTGCCACGGTCCAAGCCGGGCTGAAAGCCAATATGCCCGTTCATTTGTTCTGTCAGCTCCTTGCTGATCGCCAAGCCCAATCCCGTGCCGGCCTGCTGACGGTTGTCACCAGCATCTGCCTGGGCAAACCGCTCAAAGATATGCGAATGAAAGCTTGATGGTATCCCGGGGCCCTGGTCGCTCACAGTAATGCGGACACTCGCTACCGATAGCGCCATATCAATTTCAACCCGACCCTTCACCGGTGAGAACTTGATGGCATTACTGAACAAATTGGTCAAAACCTGCTGAAAACGCGATGCGTCGACATGGATATAGGCCTCGCCGGCCAGAACAATCACAAGCTCGACCTGCTGCTGATCCGCCATACCCTGCACGTCCGCCACGGTGGCGCGGATCAGCTCGGCAAGCGAATGACGCGCAGGGTACAAGGTCATACGACCGGCCATCAGCTTTTCCACATCCAATAAATCGTTAACCAGTTGCGCTAGCCGCTGACTGTTGCTGTAAGCAATCCCCAGCATGGGCTGCAACGTATCTGGTACGGGCCCCACAACCCCCGATTTCACAAGACTGATGGCACCACTGATCGCAGTCAAGGGCGTGCGTAATTCGTGACTGACGGTAGAAATGAACTGATTTTTCAGTGTTTCGTTACGCAGTCTCTCTGATATGTCCTCGGCAATGCCCAAGTAGCCTTGAATGTCTCCATCAGGACTTTTGATCATGCTGAGAACGACCTGCACCGGTATCACATGTCCATCACTGCACTTGTAGTGCATCAACAGGACTTCTTCGATGCCCTGTTGCGCACGCAGCATAAACACCTCATCACCTTCCAGCGGTCGGCCTAGCTCCGCGGCCATCTGGCGCGCGCTTGCGCACCTCCTCGGCCAGCAAAAAACAACCCGGCCGTTGTTTACCTACCATCTCCTGCGCTTGATACCCCAGCATGCGCTCGGCACCCTTGTTGAACACCGTAATGATGCCTTCGGCATCCGTTGCGATTATCGCGAAGGAGCGTGCAGCGTCGAACACAGAGTCCATGAGATCGTGGCTCTGGCGCAACTCGGCCGTGCGTACCTTGACCTGCGAATCAAGCTGGTCAAGCAAATTGCGTTGCCATATCAGCCGCAACAGCAGGCCAAGCATTATGGCAGCAAACAAGACAATCAACGTCGCAAAAGCACGGTACCAACCCAATTGTATTGGCGAGTAGGCCGGTGAGTTCACCGCCATTTGCCATTGTGCGCCCGGCACCCGTATCGGCAACAGCGCCAAAGGTTGCTCAAAATTCTCCGGAATACCGAAAAACACCTTGCCGGGCACACCGTCGTCGTCCATATGGCGGAGCGCCAGCACCGGGGCAAACTCGCCTGATGTCAAGTGCAACAGATCAAATAGGCTGTCGGCATCGATAACCGTGCTGAGGATGCCCCAATAGGTATCATTGATAAAAATCGGTGAGCGGTAAATCAGTCCTTGCCCCCCCTGAACCAGCTCAAGGGGACCACTCATACGTCCCACCCCAGCAGCCATTATTTGCTGTATGGCTGGCCACTGCTCAGGCATATCGGGATAGTTCAGACCAATAACCGCCTCATTGCCAACCACCGGGAAAACCCAGGCAATTCGGTTGTCAGGCGCAATGCCAATATTGCGAAAATGACGACTACGCTCAAACACCAGTGCGAGGATCTTCTGTATTTCAGTCGAATCCAGATTCCCTTCACGGGCCACAATATAGAACTCGACGCCGGTAGCCAGAAAAGCCTCATTATTGACTTCTGACTCCAGGAGTACGCGTAAACGATTGCCGAGCTCCAGGGTTGCCCGTTGATTTTGCTGGACGAGGGTATCGCGATAGGCGCGCAGACCATATTCGGCGGGTAACAGCAGACAGACAAACAGAGCCGCTACTACCAGCCAGAAAAACCATACTCGTGGGGCCCGATGCTGCGCCAAGGCATTTGATGTCATGGCGTGACTCCGTGACGGGACAACAGATCTAGCAGGCCCTGTTCATCCAGCACCAACACATTGAGCTGCTCCGCCTTCGCCAGCTTGCTTCCCGCGCCAGGTCCGGCTACCACGCAATGGGTTTTTGCCGACACGCTACCAGCCACTTTAGCTCCCAGGCTTTCCAGATAATCCTTGGCGACATCCCGGGAAAAGGTTTCCAGGGCGCCGGTGAGCACCCAGGTCTGGCCATCCAGCGGCATCCCTGCGCTTTTTTCGGCACGTGGGCTATCCCAGTGCATTCCGAAGGCCATGAGCTGCTGCTCGATCTTCAGCACACGCTCGCGGTTCTCGACATCGGCAAAATAGTCGCGCAGCCCTGTCTGGGCCTTTTCGCTGAAGCGCTCCACCCTTTTCAATTCGAGCCAGTCGGCGGTCATGATGGCATCCAGGCTCTTGAAAAAGGTAGCCAGTCGCTGCGCCCCGGTTTTTGCGACACCAGGTATCTCCAGACGGGTAACAAATTCCGCAAGACTGACGCTGGCGGCCAGCTCCGGGTTGAGGTCACCTTCCTCCTGCAATACAAGTCCGCGCTGCAATAACTGGCTGATGACCATCTTATTGTGCGCTTCAGCAAAAAACGCGTGAATTTCATGGGCGACCTCGGCGCCTACGTCCGGCAGGTACATCAGCACCTCCGGCAAAGCCTCACTGATACGCTCCAGGGATCCCAGCGAGCGGGCCAATAACTTGGCCGTTTCCTCGCCGACATCGGGTATACCCAGCGCATAAATAAACCGCGCCAAGGTGGGTTGCTTGCTGTCCTGAATGGCGCCAAGCAGGTTCTGCGTGGATACATCCGCAAACCCTTCCAGTGCCAACACCTGCTGGTAGACCAGCAGATACAGATCGGCAGGCGAGCGGACGAGGCCGGTATCAACCAGTTGCTCGACAATCTTCTCACCCAGCCCATCGATATCCATTGCGCGGCGGGAGACAAAATGGATGATCGCCTGTTTGAGCTGCGCCTGACAGGTCAGCCGACCGACGCAGCGATAGACCGCACCCTCGCTGATGGTTTCACGGCCTCGGCCGCGTTTGACCAGCTGCGTGCGCTCCACATCCGCGCCGCACACTGGGCAGTGCTGCGGTATTGCCACAGCGCGTGCGTCGGCCGGACGACGATCGGCCACCACCTGCATGACCTGAGGGATCACATCACCCGCACGGCGAATGATGACACTATCGCCAATCATCAGTCCCAACCGCGCGACCTCATCCATATTGTGCAAACTGGCGTTGGATACAGTGACACCGGCGACCTGAACCGGGCGCAAGCGCGCAACCGGCGTTACTGCACCGGTGCGGCCCACCTGAAATTCAACATCAAGCAGTTCGGTGATCTCTTCCATCGCCGGAAATTTATGCGCAATTGCCCAGCGCGGTTCGCGGGCGCGAAAGCCCAGCTCGCGCTGGTAGGCCAACTGGTTGACCTTGAATACCACACCGTCGATCTCGTAACCCAGACGGGCCCGGCGTTCGCCGATATCCTGGTAGTAGGCCAGGCACTCATCCACTCCTGCGGCGAGCTTGAGTTCCGGACTGATACTCAGACCCCATTCACGGAGCTGGCGCAGAATGTCGACCTGAGTATCTGGTAGATCGCCATTGACTTGCCCGATGCCGTAACAGCAGAACTCCAGCGGCCGAGTGCGCGTAATACTGGGATCGAGTTGCCGCAATGAACCCGCTGCCGCATTACGCGGATTGGCAAAGGTTTTGGTACCCGCTTCTCGGGCGTGTTCATTCAGAGCCTCAAAGCCAGCCTTATTGATAAAGACCTCACCGCGGACCTCGAGCACGGCGGGCCAACCTTCCCCGCGCAGTTTCAGCGGGACATTACGGATAGTGCGTACGTTGCTGGAGATGTCCTCGCCGGTACTGCCATCACCGCGTGTGGCACCGCGCACCAACTGACCGTTCTCATAGAGCAGACTGACCGCCAGACCGTCCAGCTTGGGTTCGCAGCAGTACGCCACCTGTGCATCATCACCAACACCGCCGCCAAACAGATCTCCTGCGGGCAGATCCAACCCTTCACGTACACGCCGATCGAAGTCACGCATGCTCTGCTCGTCGAAGGCGTTACCCAAGCTGAGCATAGGTACGTCGTGGTTAACTGTTCCGAACGCGGACAAGGCCGATCCACCCACCCGCTGGGTAGGCGAATCCGCGGTGATCAGATCCGGCTGGGCCTCTTCGATAGCTTTAAGCTCGTTGAACAGCCGATCGTATTCCGCATCGGGAACTGAGGGTTCATCAAGCACGTAATAGCGGTGATTGTGCAGGTCAATCTGTTCGCGCAGTTCAATAACGCGGGCAGCCGGGTTTTGGGTTTGAGTCATGGCGAGCATCGGTTTGAGGTCTGGTGACGATTGTACCCAATGCCGACGAGGCCGTCAGGAGTTGCGTGTTTAAGGATGATGGGGTTGGTGGCCGAGCCTTCAGCGGTGGGGTCGGTCCTTCGCGGCGGGGCCGCCGCGAAGATCTAAAACCGGGCCTTCAACGGCGCTGGGTGTAGTGCTTGCGCTCGAACTCGGCGATACGCTGGCGGTAATGTTCGATGGTCTGGGCAGTCAGGACGCTGCGTTGTTCATCCTTGAGATCGCCGCCAAGTTCATGGGACAGCTTGCGGGCAGCTGCAATCATCAGATCCAGGGCCTGTTTGGGGTGACGTGGGCCTGGTAGGCCCATGAAAAAGCTGACAGCGCGGACCCGATCATTATCCATCTCATCCAGATCAAACACCCCTGGCTTGAGTGCATTAGCCATGGAAAAAAGCACATCGCCGTTACCACTCATGCTCTCGTGACGATGGAAAATATCCATATCGCCATGGCGGAGACCACTTTCCAGAATGCTTTGCAGCAGGGCTGAACCGGCGAAACCTGCTTCGTCGCGCGCAATCACATTGATCACCAGCACCTCATGGACCTGAGCAGGAGCTGGAGCGGGCTCTTTATCCGAACCATGTCTGTTCGAGGCGCCACCGATGTCTTGTTTATCGCCAGACGCCTTGGGTTTGCGTGCCGACTTATCCTGGGGCTGATTACCGGCCACAGGGTCGAGCAGAACGGGTACCGGATCGTCGAGATCCAGGCCTACCTGTTCGGGCTGGCGCCGGGTATGCGCATCGCGGATATCGGCAGCTTCTGGAAGGATGGGCATATCATCGGCAAAACCAGGCTCTTCGCGCTCCTGTCTTTCACGCTCTTCGCGGCCAAGTATACGTGGAGGGCCCAGCAATTCGTTGCTGTCTTCCTCTTCCGGCAAATCCTGGAGATTGCGTTCAAGCTTGAAGCGGATCCGTGATCGGCCGCCCATGCGGCGCCACCCATCAAACAGAATACCTGCGATTACCAGTAGGCCAATAATAATGAGCCACTCACGCAAACCGAAATCCATGAATATCCTGATCCTGTCTACAAATTCTGAACTGACGTCAACCGTCTGGCTGACACATGTTAACCGTTGACACTAGCATGCCCGGACACAACTTTATAGCGCTGCCAGAGCGGCTGCTTCTTCAACATCAACTGTGACAAGGCGAGAGCAACCGGGTTCATGCATTGTTACCCCGAGCAGTTGATCGGCCATCTCCATCGCTATCTTGTTGTGCGTAATGTAAATGAATTGCACTCTCTTCGACATCTCTTTAACAAGTCGTGCATAACGCCCGACGTTCGCGTCATCCAGCGGCGCATCCACTTCGTCGAGCATACAGAACGGCGCGGGGTTGAGCTGGAAGATGGAAAATACCAGGGCAATGGCCGTCAGTGCTTTTTCGCCACCCGACAAAAGATGGATGGTGCTGTTCTTCTTGCCGGGCGGACGCGCCATGATAGTGACGCCGGTATCGAGAAGGTCGTCACCCGTCAGCTCAAGATAGGCATGGCCACCACCGAATACCTTGGGAAATAACGATTGCAGCCCATGGTTGATCTTGTCAAAGGTCTCCTTGAAACGACTGCGGGTTTCCCGATCAATTTTACGGATAACCTGTTCAAGGGTATTGAGTGCTTCTTCGAGGTCCGCATTTTGCGCATCGAGGTAGCGTTTGCGCTCGGACTGCTGCTGGTATTCATCGATAGCCGCCAGGTTGATTGCACCCAGCCGCTGAATACGTGCGTCCAATTGCGCCAGCTGCTGCTCCCAAACCGCTTCGGTGGCATCACCGGGCAGTAATTGAAGTACTGCCTTGAGGTCGTAGCCTGCTTCGAGCAGCTGCTCCTGCATACCCTGACCCCGGGTTTGCAGGTCGCGGGCGATCAAACGCTGTTCGTCCAGTTGGATGCGCAATACCTGCGCCTGTTGCTCGGCCTGGACGCGGCGTCGATCCTGATCGCGCATTTGCTGATCGACGGCCTCTAGCGCCTGGCGCGCATTGCCGAGCTCCTGCTCTGCCTGCACGCGTTGCTCCAGCAGAGTCTCCAGCTCGATGCGTTGGTCGTCCCCGGGGGCCTGGCTGTCTTCCAGGGTCATGCGCAGCTGTTCGCGACGCTCGCCCAGGCGTTCAACCTGAACGCTCAGACGCTCCAGTCCCTGGCTGGTGGAATCGTGCTGGGCGCGCAGTGACTGTACACGCAGCTCCAGCTGATGCATGCGGTCCTTGTGCTGACGTGCTTGCTGGCGCGCCTGATCGAGATTCTCGCGGACCTGATCGCGCTGGCGCAACAGCTCCTCGCGTTGACCCGCATCGGTTGCCATGTGATCCAGGGCGGCCTGCAAGGTCATGCGCGCCTCGCCAATCTGCTCCTGCTCTTCGATGCGCTGAGCGCGGATGTCCTCCAGGTCATCAGTGATGCGCTGGCGCCGTGCATTGACCTGCTCCAGGCGGACCTGACGCGCCGACCACTGGGCCTTGAGATCACCCTGCTCGCGGCTTTGGCTAGCCAGACCCTGCTGCAAACCGTCGCGCTGTTGCTCGATCTGGCGAATCCGTTCACGCAGTTCATCGACCCGTAGGCTGTCCTGTTCGAGACGCTGTTCCAGCTCTTCCACGCTCAACAGCAGGCCGTCGATTTCCTGCTGACGGGCAAGCACACCGGACTGGCTCTCTTCACCGCGCTGATAACGCAGCCAGTTGCGACCCAACCAGTGGCCATCTGGGGTAATGATGGACTGATAATCGCCGAGCTTGTTACGACGGGCCAACGCGATTTCCAAGGTATCTGCGGTCTGTATGTTGCCAAGCCAGGGGGACAGGTCGAGTGTGCAATGCACCTTGGCCAGCAGCGACTCGCCACCCACAGTTTCCAGATCGTTAGCTGGCTGACCAGCCTCGATCAAACGCAAACTGCCGTTATCGAAGCTGCCCAGGCGCTCGGCCATGCTGTCCAGATTATCCAGACTGACGGCCTGCAGGTCATCGGCCAGCACGGTCTCCACCGCCCGTTCCCAGCCACTCTCGACCTGCAGTTGCCCAGCCAGTTGCGGCAAGCCTTGCATACCCTGCTCACCTAGCCATTGCTGCACGCCTTGCCCCTGATCAAGGGCGGCCTGCTGCAGCGCTTCAAGAGAGGCCAGCCGGCCATTCTGGCGCTGAATCTCTCCACGACGGATATCGCGCTCATGGTGCAGGGCATGCAGGGTTTCGCGCTCCTGCTGAAGCATGTCGCTCAGATCTGTCAGCTGTTGTTGTTCGGTTTCGCTGCGCAGCTCCATCTCGGCCAACTGCTCGGTCAAATCCGCCAGTTCTTCGTCCAGCGGGCCGGAACTCAAACCACTGCGCTCATCTTCAAGCCGCTGGATTCGCTCGCTGAGACGCTCTATCGCCTGCTCCAGGTGACGGATACGCGATTGTTCGACCTCAGCCTGTTGCCGCGGCGCAGCGGCCTGCTGGTTGAACTGGTCCCATGCACCCTGCCAGGCCTGCATGGCTTCTTCGGCGGTATGCAGTTGCTCAGCGGTATCTTCGTCGGCCGCACCGGCCATCTCCATCTCGGGCTCGACCTCGGTCAGCTCGTTGTGCAGATCGGCAAGCAGGGCCTGATCCTGACCGAGGTGGCTTTGCGCCTCCTGCCAGGCAAGCTCGGTTTCGTCGATATCATCGTACAGCTGGCGCTGGCGATCACGATTGAACTGCAAGACCTGTTCAATACGGCTGATATCGGCGCCCACACTGTAATAACGTGCCTGTATCTGATTGAAGGCTTCGGTCAGGTCCGCATGCTGGTCACGCTGTTTTTCCACTTCACTATCGGCATTGCGCTGCTCGGCGATCAACGCTTCCATCGCGATCTCTAACTCGCGCACCCGATGTTCGCGCTCTCCCGTCTGGGCATCCAGTGCCTGCCAGCGTAAAGCTTGTAATTGAGCCTTGAGCTGGCGCTCCTCGGCCTTGTATTCCTTGTATTTTTCCGCTGATTGAGCCTGGCGCTGCAAATGCGCAAGCTGGCGCTCAAGCTCTTCACGCAGGTCGGTCAGGCGCGCGAGATTATCGTGGGTACGACGAATCCGGTTCTCGGTTTCGCGGCGACGCTCCTTGTACTTGGAGATACCCGCGGCCTCTTCGATGAACAGCCGCAGTTCGTCGGGTTTGGCTTCGATCAGCTTGGAAATCATGCCCTGCTCGATGATCGAATAACTGCGCGGGCCCAGACCGGTGCCTAGAAAAATGTCGGTAATGTCGCGGCGTCGACACTTGGTGCCGTTGAGATAGTACTGATTCTGCGCCTCGCGGGTTACTCGGCGGCGAATGGATATCTCGTTGTAGCTGGCGTATTCACCCTTGAGTGAGCCGTCGCTGTTGTCGAAAATCAGCTCGATAGTGGCCTGCCCAACGGGCTTGCGGCTGTTAGAGCCGTTGAAGATGACATCGGTCATCGATTCCCCGCGCAGGTTCTTGGCCGAACTTTCGCCCATCACCCAGCGTACGGCATCGATGATATTGGATTTGCCACAGCCATTCGGCCCGACCACAGCGCCCATATTGGTCGGGAAGAATACCGTGGTCGGGTCCACGAAGGACTTGAAACCCGCCAGCTTGATGCATTTCAGTCGCATTCGATTGCCTGTCACCGGCTACAACAGGGATCGCGCAAGCTTAGCCGCGATGAGTGTGTGCCAAATAAAACCGCATTTTTACCTGCTATGTACCCCAATGAGAAGCCCCTGCACGGAAATACCCTGTTACTGATCACGATTCGGCCACTGGCCAAGCTTAAACGGGTGCGGCAAAATCCCTTTTCATTATTCAAATTGGATTTAGCCATGGCGTTGCAACCGGATATGGACCGACTTTACGACCAGCTGGTCGAGGAGGAGGATACGCGGGTGTGCAAGGACATCCCCGACGCCGCGTGCACCAATGTGCCAACGAACTTCTTCCGTCAGGTAGCCGCGATTGTGCTGACCGGGCTGGGTGATACGCTGGCCAATCCCAAGACGACACTGGCCTGGCTGCTGGGCATTGTCGGCGCGCCGACGGCCATGGTCGCCTGGCTGGTACCTATCCGTGATTCGGGCTCGATGCTGCCGCAACTTTTCATTGCCACTTATATCCGCCAACAGCCCCTGCGTAAGCCTTTGTGGGTCATCGGCAGTCTGGCGCAGGCGGCCGCGTTGCTGGCCATGGGAGCCGCGGCATGGCTGACCGAAGGCTGGTTGACCGGCCTCTTGATCCTAGGCTGTCTGGCGCTGTTCAGTCTGGCCCGCAGTGTCTGCTCGGTCGCAATCAAGGACGTGATGGGCAAGACGATACCCAAGACCCGGCGCGGCCGAATGCATGGGATGGCCTCTAGTGTGGCGGGTACTCTGGCACTGGCATTCGGTGTGTACCTGATGCTGCGCCCGCCTGCGGATGACAACGTGCTGTTCTACGCGTTGCTACTGGTTGGCTCGGCGATGCTCTGGATCGTCGCTGCCATTATTTATCAACAGGTCGAGGAAACCCCGGGAGCCACCGAAGGCGGCGGCAGTGCGATTCGCGAGGCGCTGAGCCGGATCAGTCTGATGCGTGACGACGCGCCATTCAGACGCTTCGTGTTGACCCGCGCGCTGCTGCTCTGCTCCGCCTTATCAGCGCCCTATTATGTGGTATTGGGCCAGGAGGTTGAGTCTTCCCTGAGCATGCTGGGTGCGTTTCTGGTGGCCAATGGTCTGGCGAACAGTCTGAGCTCCATGTTCTGGGGCCGTATGGCTGATCTGTCGAGCCGCCAGGTGCTGACGCGCGCGGGCCTGCTGGCCAGCCTGCTGGCTCCGGTAGTAGTTGGACTTTACTGGTGGGGCGGATTGCCTGCGTCGGCTCAGCCGTGGCTGTTTCCTGCGGCATTCTTTGTGCTGGGGATCGCCCATAGCGGGATCCGCGTAGGCCGCAAAACCTATGTCCTGGACATGGCCGGCGGCAACAAGCGGACGGACTATGTGGCCGTGAGCAATAGCATCATCGGTCTGTTATTGCTGAGTGCGGGATTTCTTGGCCTGCTGACAACGCTGGTCGGCCCGGACGGGATGCTTCTGCTGTTGTCGGGGCTTGGACTCTGTGGTGCTCTGCTATCGCTGAAACTGAAGGAGGTTCAGTCCTGACCCCCCCTTCAGCCTTCGACACGGATGCCTGCCACCTTGGCGACGACTTAATCGACTATCAGGGGGCTGGCTGATCTATCACTAGGGTTACCCTGTCGGGCGCACCCACGATCACTGTATCGATCCGACCTTGATGGCTACCCTGCAGCGCATCGCCTGTCGGTGAAAGGCGAGCAGTAAGTTGCAGAGCCTGTCCTTCGATCAATCGGACATCCGGCAACATGGCGTCGCTTGAACTCAGCGCGATATCGACTGGCAGTTCATTGAGACTGAACCGTCTGGCAACCAATGGCATCGGCGGCCCCTGCGGATCACGTGCAAAGAGAAATACCACCGCCTCGGGGCCCATGGTATCTGCAATCCCCTCGCCCAGCTCCAGGCGCACGCGAATAACGGCGCCATCATCCGCTATCGCTTCAGAGGCCTGAGTATCGGCAATACCCAAACGCTCACGGGCACGTTGAATACCGCCCTGAATGGCTTGAGCTCCCGCGCTCTGCGGTGGCGTTACAACCAACAGTCGCTCCCAAAAACTGATCGCTCCCGGGTAGTCGCCGCTTTCAAAGGCCGCGATACCCAACAGGCCCAGTGCGGTAGGCTCATTGGGATCGAGCTCGAGCGATTTATCCAGGGCGGCCACAGCAGCGCTGTCGAGCTTATTGTCGTTGGCAAAGAAGCGCGCTTGGGCTAGCTGCGCCAGGACATCCGGGCGATCACCCAAACGTTCCAGGCTTTCGCCAAAGGCCTGGGCGGCGTCTGTGGGTCGCTGGGCAGACAGATAGCCCCGACCGAGCATATACCAGGCTTCGCCGCTCTCGGGCTGAACCTGGGTGATGCGCTCCATCCGCGAGATCATCTGCTCCAGATTGTCGGGTTGACCGCTTACCTGCATCTCGCGATATAGCGCCACACCACCGGGATTACCCCAGGTTAAATACAAGGCAGCAACCACCACGGGTAAAACGCCTGCGGCGCCTACCAGCAGCCAGGGCGCACCGCGGCGGCGCTGACGACGCTCCGGCAGATCCGTATCCGCCAACAGCAGGCGGCTGGCCTCTTCGAGGGTGGAGTCCCGCTGCGCGGAACTAATCTCGCCCGTCACGACCTGCCCGTCCAGTTCTTTGATGCGCTCCTCGTAGAGCGCGATATTCAGGGCGGTACGATCAACCGTCTTATGCTGGTGGCGACGCCATAATGGCCAGAGAATAGCGAGCATTCCCAGCCCGACCAGCACGATACTCGATAACCAGAAATCAATCATTGCGGGGCTTCTTCTCCAGCAGGGCTTTCAGGCGTTGTTGCTCTTCGGGGCTGAGATGTTCCTCACCAGCGGTTTTAAATACCTTCTGTCGGCGCCGCAACATGACCACAAGAACCAACAGACCAGTAACCAGAAAAACCGCCGGTGCGAACCATAACACCGCCGTTTGAGCAGTCAATGCGGGGCGATAGCGAACAAACTCGCCATAGCGATCAACCATGAAATCGACCACTTCCTCGTTGCTGCGCCCTTCCTGCAGCATCCGGTAGATTTCCCGACGCAAGTCGTTGGCAATGGGCGCATTGGAATCGGCAATATTCTGGTTCTGACACTTGGGACAGCGCAGTTCAGAACTCAGATAATAGAAGCGGGCGCGCTGCTCCTCACTGGTGAACTCGTAGGTATCAATCGCCGCCAGCGCGGAAAAACTTGCGCATATCAGAGCAATAACGCCAAGGAAACGGATCATGGTTGCCCCTCATCGACCAGAGCCTGGTAGCGTGCGGCCAGATCACTTTCCCATACGCGCTCATCGATCACGCCAATAAACTTGTAGCGAATGACGCCCTGGGCATCGACAAAAAAGGTCTCGGGTGCCCCGTAGACTCCTAGATCCAGACCGAGCAGCCCCTTGGGATCGCTGATATTTAACTGGTAGGGGTTATGCAGGTCGCGCAGCCATGTACGCGCAGACTCGGTGTCATCCTTGTAGTTGACGCCGTGAATGAGCACACCATCAGCCGCCAGCTTGTTCAGTACCGGATGCTCAACCCGGCAGGCGACGCACCAGGTTGCCCAGACATTGACTAGTGACGGCTGGCCGAGCAGATCCTGCTCGGTCACTGCCGGCTCACCCGCCTGCACCGAGGGCAATGAGAACGCCGGAAACTGCTTACCTACCAGCACCGAGGGCAGATCCTTGTTGTCGAGATACAGCCCCTTGAACAAAAACCCAAGCATCAACAAAAACAGGACCAGTGGCAGTAATAGGAGCCCACGTCTCATCAGGTTGCCTCCTGGGCCGACAGCACCGATTTGTCCTTGGTAGCCTTCAATCGATAGCGCTTATCCGTTGCCGCAAGCAAGCCGCCAAAGGTCATAAACAATGCACCTCCCCATATCCAGCGCACAAAAGGCTTGATATGCACACGCATTGCCCAGGCTTCACCCTCCAACGGCTCGCCCATCGCCACAAACAGGTCACGGGTGAAGCCAGCATGAATATCTGCTTCGGTCATGATCTGATTCTGCACGGTATACAGCCGCTTGTCGGGCCTGAGGGTAGTGATCTCACGGCCATCGCGAAAGACCACAACGGTGGCTCGATCGGCTTGCCAGTTTGAGCCCTCATAGTGCTCAGTGCCTTCGAAAACAAACCGATACCCACCCAGTTCCACATCATCGCCGGGCGCCATCCGCAGGTCGCGCTGAGTATCAAACAGGCTGGCGCCAATCACGCCGACTGCACACACAGCCATGCCAATATGCGCCAGCGTCATGCCCCAGTAACTGCGGGGCAATGCGGCCAGTCCGCGGGACAGTCCTTTATTACGCGTCTTGTAAAAAATATCCCGCAAGCTGACTCCGACCACCCAGAAGACCAGCAACAACATGCTGCCGACCGCCAAGTGGTGATCGCCAATCCAGACGGCCAGACCAACAGCGCCGATCGCCGAGAAGAGCAACACCCATTTCAACTGATTGAACAGCCAAAGCGTGGGGGTGTCCTTCCAACGGCTAACCATTCCGACTCCCATGGCGGCAAGCAAGAGCGCCATCAAGGGTACAAACAGCGCGTTGAAATACGGAGGGCCGACCGATACCAGGGTGCCACTGACAGCATCCAGCACCAGCGGGTAGAGCGTGCCCAGCAGGATCATAAGCGCCGACACCACCAGGATGACGTTATTGATAAGCAGAAAGGTTTCCCGCGACCAAAGGGCGAAACCGATTTGGCTCTTCACCACAGGTGCTCGCAAGGCATACAACACCAAGGAGCCGCCGGTGACCAACAACAGGAAGGCAAGAATGAACACACCACGCTCGGGATCGGTGGCGAAAGCATGTACCGATGTCAGCACACCTGAGCGGACCAGGAACGTGCCAAGCAAACTCAACGAGAAAGTGGCAATGGCCAACAGCACGGTCCAGCTCTTGAAAACGCCACGCTTCTCGGTAACGGCCAACGAGTGAATCAGTGCTGTGCCGACCAGCCAGGGCATAAATGATGCATTTTCTACCGGATCCCAGAACCACCAGCCACCCCAACCGAGCTCGTAATAGGCCCACCAGGAACCCAGTGCGATACCCAGGGTCAGGAACGCCCAGGCAATAATGGTCCAGGGGCGTGACCAACGCGCCCAGGCAGCGTCCAAACGGCCACCCAGCAATGCTGCTATGGCAAAGGCAAAGGCGACCGAAAAACCCACATAGCCCATATAGAGCATGGGTGGGTGTACGATCAGACCAAAGTCCTGCAGTAGCGGATTCAGATCATTACCATCAGCAGGGTAAAAAGGCAGTTGGCGATCAAAGGGGTTGGAGGTCATCAACATGAACAGCAAAAAACCGACTGCAATCATACCCATGACAGCCAGCACCCGACTGAGCATCTCTGGCGGCAGATCCCGGGAAAAAATAGCAACAGCAAAGGTCCAGATTGACAGGATCAAGGCCCAGAGCAGCAGCGAACCTTCGTGGCCGCCCCATACGGCGCTGACGCGGTAGTACCAAGGCAATGCCGAGTTGGAGTTGAGCGCTACGTAAGTGACGCTGAAATCATTGGCGACGAATGCCTGTACCAGACAGAGAAAAGCAAAGAGAACGAACAGGCATTGGCCGATTGCCGCCGGCTGGGCAAAGCCCATTGCCAGAGTATCACCACGCCATGCGCCATACAGCGGCACCGTCGCCTGCAACAACGCCAGTACCAGTGCGATGATCAGGGCTAATTGGCCTAGCTCGGGAATCATGTTATCTCCTCAATAACCGGACGCCGTATCGGCGTCCCGTTTCATTTGATTGACCTTTTCCATCGCCATGGCCACTTCCGGCGGCATGTATTCTTCATCGTGTTTGGCCAGCACCTCGTCGGCTACCAACAGGCGATCTTCGTTGAGCCGTCCGAGGGCAACGATACCCTGCCCCTCTCGAAACAGGTCCGGAAGAATACCGCTGTAGGAAATCAGGACCTGTCTGGCGCCATCAGTGACTGCAAACTGGGTGTCCAGACTGTCCTTCGAGCGTTTGACACTGCCCTCCACCACCATGCCGCCAGCACGGATACGGGCATCCGTTGGTGCTTCACCGCCAGCAATCTGACTGGGGGTATAAAACAGGTTGATATTCTGCTGTAAAGCGCTCAGCGCCAGACCGACAGCAACGCCGACCCCCAGCACTACCAGCACGATCAAAATCAGGCGTTTTTTGCGCTGGGGATGCATTACACCTCCTCCCGGCGCCGGCGCCGTGCTTGCAAGCTGACCAGACGCTGGCGTGCCAGCCAGGGCTGCAGCACGTTCAGCGCCAACACAACAAACGTGATCGCATAGGCGGACCAGACATAGGCTCCGTGACCCTCCATGGCAAAAAATTCGGGCAGGCTGTTCATCGGACTTTCTCCAGGGCATCGCGCACCCAACGAGTCTTATGTTCTCGACGCAAGACTTCCAGGCGCATGCGCATCAACAAGCTGACAGTGAACAGGGCGTAAAAGCCGAGCACCATGAGCAACAGAGGAAACCACATCTCTACCGGCATTGCCGGCTTTTCGGTGAGCTTGAATGTTGCAGGCTGATGCAGCGTGTTCCACCAGTCCACCGAGTACTTGATGATCGGGATATTGACCAGACCCACGATCGCCAGCACGGCGGTGGCCTTGGCCGAGGTATCGCGGTTACTGATCGCCTGACTCAACGCGATAATGCCAAAATACAGAAACAACAGGATCAACATGGAAGTAAGCCGTGCATCCCAGACCCAGTAGGTGCCCCAGGTTGGCTTGCCCCAGATAGCGCCCGTTACCAGCGCTATAAACGTCATCCAGGCACCGATAGGGGCAGCGCAACGCAGTGCGACATCGGCCAGCTTCATGCGCCAGACCAGGGTGACGATACCGGCTACCGCTAGCATCATGTAGCAGGACTGGGCCACAAATGCTGCGGGCACGTGGATGTAAATAATCCGAAAACTATTGCCCTGTTGATAGTCCTGCGGCGCAAAGACCAATCCCCAGACAGTGCCTACCGTCAACAATATAAAGCTGGCGATAGCAATCCAAGGCAGCCAGCGGCCACTGATATCATAAAACGATTTGGGCGAACCCAGCTTGTGGAAGAAAGTCCAGTTCATCGCATGTCATCCCCGCCAATCATTCGCTTACCCCGATGCGCAGCCCTGCGGCAATTGCCACTGGCGACAGACTCAGCGCCAGCACCGCCAGGCAACCCAGCCATAATGCGTAGCCCGCCACCGGCAAGCCCTGAAGTGCTGCCTCGACCGCACCGGTACCCAGAATCAGCACTGGAATGTACAGGGGAAGGATCAGCAGAGCCAGCAACACACCGCCACTTTTCAAGCCAACGGTCAGCGCCGCGCCGACCGCGCCGAGCAGGCTGAGTACCGGGGTCCCAAGCAACAAGCTCAGAACCAGTGCCGGCAACACCTTGGCGGGCAGCGACAGCATCAATCCGAACAAGGGCGACAGTACAACCAGTGCCAGGCCGCACACCATCCAATGGTGCAACACCTTGACCAGCACCATGAGCGAAAGCGGGTGGGGTGAGAGCACCCATTGTTCCAGTGAACCGTCTTCATAATCGCTGCGAAAGAGTCCATCGAGGGACAGCAACGTGGCCAGTAGGGCCGCCACCCAGATCACTCCGGGCGCCATCGTGCGAAGCATGCTCGGCTCAGGGCCCACTGCCAGTGGAAACAGACTGATCACGATGGCAAAAAACACCAGCGGGTTGAGCAGCTGGCCAGGGCGGCGCCAGGCGAGGCGCCATTCACGACAAAACAACAACCAGATAATCTGCAGCATCAGGTCACCTGCCCCAGGTCCAGAGAGCGCAGACCAGACAGGTGATCCAGACTATGGTGAGTAGTCAGAACAACAATACCGCCGCTCGCAGCATGGGCCATAACGTGCGCTTCAAGCGTCGCTACGCCGCCGCGATCAATGGCAGTAAAGGGTTCGTCGAGAATCCACACCGGATGGGCTTCCAGGTACAACCTGGCTAGAGCCACACGGCGCTGTTGTCCGGCAGAGAGATGATCGCAGGGAACATCCTCGAACCCGTGCAACCCCACCTTCTGCAGTGCCTGCCAGATCAACTCGCGGGATACCGGCTTGCTTAACGCACAGAGCCAGCTGAGATTTTCTTCGGCGCTGAGTGCACCCTTCACCGCAGGCGCATGACCGATGTAGAGCCGACTCTGACGCCAAAAATCGCGGCCAGTACCGGTAAAAACAGAAACTTCGCCGTAGCGGATGTCGCCGGCGGCCGCTGGCAACAAACCTGCAAGGATCCGTAACAGGCTGGTTTTACCCGAACCGTTCGGCCCGGCCACCTGCAGCACATCACCAGGCTCAAGACGCAGCGACAGGTCCTCAAACAGCTCACGCTGGTCGCGTTCGCAGGCCAATTGCCGAATGTCTACAGGCTGTGATTTCACCAGATCTCCACACTGTGTTCCCAGTCTTGCCGCACAGTATTCATGTTTGTCAGGCCAGGGCCGCTATACTTGGTTGAGGCCCAAACGGCAAACAGGTCAAGCTGTCGCAATGCCGGGTCATTATACATACAGCCCCCCTGACGGGGCCCATGATTTACATCAATATGTGACCCCATGGCATCTGACTTTAGACTACCTCCAACTCTCGCCGCGCCCTCTGTTACGGGGGCTGCAGCCAAGCCTCAGGATCCAGCGGCCTTAGCTTTGAAGCTGCTGCGGCCTATTGACGCATTGCTGTTGCCACCGGGGCAGACTCGCCCCGCCGAAGTCGTCAGCAGCACAGTCAATGGCAATCAGTTCAATCTGGTTCTGCGTCTGGCCCAACAGCAAGCCAGCCCTGCGACCCCGCGGGCAGAGATTGCTGCCAGTAGCCCGCGAGCAGTCGCCAATGGCACTCAGATGCTGATCCAGGCGGTCAGCCAGTCACAACTCATGGCCATATTGCAGCCCGACGGCAAGCCTGCGACTGGGATTGTAGAGACCCTGACTCGCCTTAACCCTGGTCAGTTTCCTGCGGGCATGACAGTACAGGCTCGCGTCATTAGTCAGCAAGCCCTTGATCAAGGTCGTTTCGCCATTCTGGCCAAGGTGCTGCAAGGCGCCAACAGCGGCATCAATCTGAGCCTGACCAGCGATAAGCCACTTGAGCCTGGCAGCCTGCTGACAGCCCGAGTTGGCACCCAGGGGGAGCTCAGAGTGCCTGACCCGGGCCGCCAGTTGTTACAGCAGGCACTGTCCCAGGGACTGCGCGACACGTTGCAACGCCAGGGCTCAGCCGAGCCACTAATGAATCGTCTGCAGCAATTGACCGTCGGCACAGCCTTACCCGGCGAAGCAGGTAGCATTAAACTCACCGCTCAAGTGGATAGCGCTGTGCGCCAGGTCCTGCAGCAGCTTGCGACACCGACCCAGCTGATGACGCCCAAAGGCGTGGAACAGGCGGTGCAGCGCAGCGGTCTTTTTATGGAACCTAACCTGACTCAGCTCGCCAGCCTGCTCAAGGCAGATCCGAGCGGAACGGTACCAGCCGGTGGTCGCGGCGAGGGCGCAGCCACTCCAGCCGGGAATGCTCCCCTGCCCCAGCCGGTGCTGGCCAAACTGCTCTCAGCGTTGGCGGCCCTGCCAGTCAATCCCGGCGAGCGACCTCTGCCCGGCGCGGATCTGAAGGCGGCATTGATCAATCTGTTGATCCATGTGCAACAACAATTGCCACCGGCTGCGCTCAAGGCTGTGACTATGCCACCCGCGCCATGGGCCCAGGGGATGAGTCCAACGCCGGGTGGTTTCCCACTACCAGCCAGGGCTACGCGGGCGCTCGCCGAAACAGCGGACCTGGGCTCACTGCTGCGCCTGACCGCCGCACTGCTATCACGCATTCAGCATCATCAGCTACAGAGCCTGGGTCAGTCACACAGTTTTAGCGACGGTAGTACACAGACCACTTGGCAACTTGAAATTCCCCTGCGTGACGGCCAGCAGTTCAATCATGTGCAGGTCCGTATTCAACGGGATGATGAAGCACCCAGAAAAAAGGGTGCCGAGCAGGCACCCTTCTGGGAAGTACGCCTGGCCTTCTCACTGGATCATCTGGGCTCGATGCAGGCGATCGCCCAATTGAACAAGGGCCGGGTGAACACCCAGTTCTGGGCGGAGCAACCCACAACCTTGTCGCTCCTCAATAATGAACTCAGACTGTTGCGCAATCGATTGCTGGCCAAAGGGTTAGAGGTGGGCGAAATAAGCTGTCATCAGGGTTCACCACCGCAGCCCAATCAGGCACTGCAGCAACGCTGGATCGATGAGGTGACATGATGAGCAACAATCGCGAAGCGATCGCTTTGATCTACGACGGCGATAAGGCACCCACCCTCACTGCGAAAGGTGAAGGTGATCTGGCTGAGCAGATCATTCAGCTGGCAATGGAGTACGAGGTACCCATTTACGAAAATGCCGAGCTCGCCAAAGTGCTGGCCCGGCTGGAGCTCGGCGATCAGATACCCGAGGCCTTGTACCGCACCATTGCTGAAATCATTGCTTTTGCCTGGTATTTGAAAGGCAAGACGCCGGAAGGCTTTGTGCCCCCTGAGGAGTCCCTCTGACCTGCCGGCTCAGGGCTTGCGCGCTTCGTGCAATCGAGCGACCAACTCCGCTTCGGCTTTGGACAGGCCGCAGGATTGTGTTAGATCTTCGACACTCGCACCGAGACTGACCAGCCGTGCTGCCTGATTGTAAGGCAATGATTGAGGATCGTGCTGTTCGATGCGCTGCTGCTTGTCTTCCATGCGTTTAAACAGATCGCGCAGGGCAACCAGATCCTCACCCATGCGAATACTACCCTGCTGGAACGTACTCACATCGTTCTTGAGCTGCTGCAGGCGCTGGACCTGCAGCTCATCCAGTGCCTTCAGCTGACGCGCTATGCGTCGGTTGGCCCTAAACAACGCGAGCAATGCGGCGACCAGGGCGCCAAGGCCCAGTCCCAGGAACAGCATCAGCAGGGCATCGGTATCAATCATGCCGCTCAGAATCCCTGCAACTCAGCCCACTCGTCTTCGCTCATCATCTTTTCCAGATCAACCAGGATAAGCAGTTCGTTGTTCTTGTTGCACACGCCCTGAATGAATTTGGCTGATTCGTCGGTTCCCACATTGGGCGCTGTTTCGATCTCGGACTGACGCAGATAGACCACCTCGGCTACGCTGTCGACCAGAATACCCACCACCTGTTTGTCAGCTTCAATAATAACAATACGCGTGTTATCGGTAATCGGTGCCGGTGTCAGGCCAAAACGCTGGCGGGTGTCGATCACCGTCACCACGTTGCCGCGCAGGTTAATGATACCCAGCACGTATGAAGGCGCACCAGGGACTGGGGCGATCTCGGTATGACGCAGCACTTCTTGGACCTGCATCACGTTGATACCGTAGCTTTCGTTATCGAGGCGAAAGGTTACCCATTGCAGGATCGGATCATCAGCGCCTTTTGAACTGTTATTTTGCATTATCTCGGTTCCCGATCTTCAAATTTGCCAATTCCGCCATGCGGCAGCGGAACGCCGGTTGTACTGCAATAGTCCCATCATACTCCATGGCAGGGCTATACCAATGCCCTGCCCCCTTGCTTGTGCTTCCCCTGATCGACCGCTATCAATCCAGCCAGCGCCGATACGTCGAGCAATGCACACATCTGATCGATCACCGTGCCGGCCAACCAGGGCCGTTTGCCCTGCTGGGAGCGCCACTTGACCTGATCAGGCGTCAACTTGATCGACCGACTGACGCCGTGAACCGCCAGACCCCAATCATAGCCTTCAACCGAGATGACAAAACGCAGCCCCTCCTGCAGAGCATCGGTGTAGCGCTCGGGCATGACCCAACGTGCGGTATCCAGGACTTTCAGATTGCCGCCAACCGTCGGCAATATGCCGAGAAACCAGTCAGGCTGACCGAATAGCGGGGTGATTTCCGCGTCCAGAGCATGAATTGTACCCAGGGATACCAGAGGCACTGCCAGAGTCAAGCCAGCCACGTCGAACAACAGAGCTTCAAATGGCTGCTCCCGCCAGGCGGCCTGGGCCTCCGTGTGTGGTGCTGGCGTATTGATCACTGCTGGAGCCTGCTGCTCAACCTCAAGCGCAATTTCAGCAGGAGCCTGGACCCGAGGTTTGACCTCCGGGCGGCTACGGCGCTCGACAAATGACTCGGCTACGACTGCCTGGGCCATTGCAGCGCCTGCCTTTGGCACATGGCTAACGACCGACGCAGGAACAGCCGGTACTTGTTCGGCGAGCAGCAGTTCACTGGACGCATCCTGCAGCAGGGCATCCAGGTAGTTCTGGATCGTCTGTTGCGGAATATATTGTTGAACGGGTAAAGGTTTGTTCATTGATTACTTGTCAGGTTGCGATAACTTGGCTTGCCCGGCAAAGCAGGGCTATATCCCTTTATCGGCCAGGCTCTGCTGAGCATTAACTGCGATTGCACTCAGGCCACCTTGTCGCGACGGGGTAACGATTGCGCCAGCAGATAGCGAAGTAACGCGCGATAAGCCAGAACTCCACGGGCATTGTTGTCGATACGGGAGGGTACCAGCCCAGCCAGGCTGGCATCACGCAACTTGGTATCGATCGGAATGTAGGCCTGCCATAGATGATCGGCGTAATCGTGGCGCAATGAGCGCAGCGTGCTCAAGGATGCCTGGGTACGGCGATCGAAAAGCGTAGGTACGATGGTATAGGGCAGTGCTTGCTTGCGCGAGCGGTTGACCATATCCAGCGTGTGCACCATGCGTTCCAACCCTTTGAGAGCGAGGAACTCGGTCTGCACCGGGATCACCAGTTGTTCGCAGGCAGCCAGAGCGTTGATCATCGACACGCCAAGCAACGGCGGACTGTCGATCAGAACGAACTGATAGTCGTCCCACAACTGGGTGAGTGCCCGCGACAGCACCAGACCAAAACCGCCCTGCATAGCCGACTGACGCTCCAACGTGGCCAGCGAGGTGCTGGATGGCATCAGCTTGATATTCTCGTGGGAGGTCTCCAGCAGCAACGCCGCCGCAAGGCCTTCGGGCACCTGGCCCTTGTGCTGAAACAGATTGAATACGCTGCTGGTCAGGCTGTCGGGGTCGTGACCGAAATAGCTGGTCATTGATCCATGCGGATCCAGATCGACCACCAGCACACGCTGTCCCTGATCGGCCAGCAATCCAGCCAGGGCTACCACAGTGGTGGTCTTACCCACGCCGCCCTTCTGATTGGATACAGCCCAGACTTTCATGCCCTTCCTCCGACAACAGATTGACGCGCGAAGCACATCACGATAAACCAGCAAATCTATAAAGCAGGAGTCGTGCCAGAACCGCTTGGAGCCGCTTGCGGCGCACCCGACTCAATCCGCGCTTCACGCATTGTATCGACTTGTCTTGCCTCCTCTGTTGCGAATGCTTCGTGGCGGCTATCGGTAAAACGCGACACCAGTAAAACCACGCGACGATTCGCACGACGCCCGGCAGCCGTCGTGTTATCAGCCACCGGGCGGTACTGACCATAACCTACGGCAGCCAGCCGACCCGGATCGACACCGTTGTTATCGAGCATGCGCACGACACTGGCGGCGCGAGCGGCAGACAGCTCCCAATTGGTTGGGTAGGCTCGCGAACGAATTGGAATATTGTCGGTGAATCCCTCGACATGAATGGGATTCTCGTAGGGTGCCAGAATTTTGGCTATACGCTCGATCAAGGTAAAGGCCGCGTCCAGCGGCAACGCATCACCGCTAGGGAATAACATGCCCGAGTTCAGCTCGATCTCGATCCATAGTTCGTTCCCACGAACCTCCAGATCCCCTGCCTGAATCATATCGCCAAAAGCCGCCCGCATGGCATTGGCAATATCTTCCAACGCCTCACCCCCAGCTCCTGCCGCATCGTTACCATCGGTGCCGGGTGCTTCGCTGACAGCGATGCCGCGAGGTATGTTATCACCCACCTGAATGGGGTCGATGGTGCGCTGGGGCTGATTGAATGCGCCAACCAGGGTATCAGACAGGACCTTGTATTTGCCTTCGTTGACCGATGAAATGGAATACATGACGACAAAAAAAGCAAACAGCAGGGTAATGAAGTCGGCATAGGAGACCAACCAGCGCTCATGGTTTTCGTGCTCTTCCTGACGTCTGCGGCGCATGGTCGGCTCCTGCGGTTGAGCTAGTCGAGAAAACCTTCCAGTTTCATCTCGATGGAGCGCGGATTCTCGCCTTCGGCGATCGAAAGCAGACCTTCAAGCAACATCTCACGATACCTCGATTGCTGGAGGACAACCGACTTGAGCTTGTTCGCGACCGGCAGCAGAAACAGGTTGGCAAGCGCGACCCCATAAATAGTCGCAACGAAGGCAACCGCGATACCGGTGCCCAGCATGGAAGGGTCTGCCAGATTACCCATGACGTGAATCAACCCCATGACCGCACCAATGATGCCGATGGTCGGGGAATATCCGCCCATGCTCTCATACACCTTGGCAGCCATCAGATCATGGCCTTCACGGGTCAGCAGATCGACCTCGAGAATGCTGCGCAGCGCTTCCGGTTCGCTGCCATCAACCAGCAACTGCAGTCCCTTGCGGGCAAAGATATCCGGCTCAAGCTCAGCAATCTGCTCAAGACCGAGCAACCCTTCCTTGCGCGCAATGGTACTCCAGCCGATCACTTGATTGATGCCCTCCTGCAGCCGGTTACCCGGGGGCAGGAAAATCCAGCGGGAAATAACCAGTGCGCGCTTGAACACCTTCAACGGCGTCTGAATAAAAGCTGCGCCCAAAGTGCCACCAAATACAATCAGCGCCGCTGGTCCGTTAACAAGGGCCGCAGCGTGGCCGCCTTCAAGGTAGTTGCCCCCGAGTATCGCAACAAACGCAAGAATGACCCCTATGATACTGAGAATGTCCATCAGATGAGCTCCGCCAGATGTCGGCCAATATCATCCAGACTATAAATACCATCGGCCAGATCGGCTTTGGCAATAGCCATAGGCATGCCATAGATCACACAACTGGCCTCATCCTGCGCCCAAACATCGCTGCCCGCCTGTTTAAGCATCCGCGCCCCTTCGCGCCCATCCGCCCCCATGCCAGTGAGAACTACGGCAAGCACCTTGTCGCGAAATGCCTTGGCGGCTGAACCAAAAGTCACGTCCACACTGGGTTTGAAATTGAGACGATCATCACCGGGCAAGATCCGCACGATGCCACGGCCGTCAAGCATCATCTGCTTGCCACCAGGAGCAAGCAGCGCGACGCCGGGGCGCAAGGTGTCACCATCTTCGGCCTCTTTAACGGTGATCCGGCATAACTTGTCGAGCCGTTCAGCAAAGGCCTTGGTAAAGGCGGCCGGCATGTGCTGAATCAATAGCAGCGGTGCGGGAAAGCTCGCCGGCAACTGGGCCAGCACTTTTTGCAGTGCAACCGGCCCTCCGGTTGACGTACCGATAGCGACCAATTGGTAGTGTTTTTTGCGTGGCGGTGGGCTATTTCGGGTCGGGGCAGCCGCTGGGCGAGATACCGCCGGCTCACTGGGACGCAGGGCCGGTCGCGAAGTGCCGACAGATGCAGCAACTGATGCCGCGGGCGGAGCGCTAACAGCGCCAAGCCCCAGGGATCGCCGATTGGTGCGGGCCAGGGTATGCACGCGCTCACACAGGAGCTGACGAACCTTGTCCGGGTTACGCGATATGTCTTCAAAATTCTTTGGCAGGTAATCTGCGGCGCCAGCGTCGAGTGCGTCCAGGCTTACCCGTGCTCCCTCGTAGGTAAGCGATGAGAACATCAGTACCGCAGTGGGACAGCGCTGCATGATCTCGCGAACCGCCGTGATGCCATCCATCACCGGCATCTCGTAATCCATGGTAATTACATCTGGCCGCAACGCCAGCGCCTGGTCCACCGCTTCACGACCATTGGAAGCAGTGCCCACTACCTGAATCTGTTTATCGCCAGCCAGAATTTCCGTGAGTCGCCGACGGAAGAACCCGGAGTCGTCCACCACCAACACCTTGACTACCATAAGCTATCTGCTCTCCTGAAACGTGTCTGACACAGCACACCGAAACGGCATGTCTGTATCCATATAATGGCAGCGGCTGTCAGGAGCGACGTGCGTAACGCTTGAGCAGGCTGGGTATATCCAGGATCAGAGCGATGCGGCCGTCGCCGGTAATAGTCGCTCCGGACATGCCGGCAGTACCTTGCAACATACGCCCCAGAGGCTTGATCACAACCTCTTCCTGACCGACCAGCTGATCCACTACAAAACCAACGCGTTGAGTACCAACCGAAACGATCACGACACTGGCGGCTGACCGGTCGGATGTGTCCTCAACGCGCGGCATTAGCCAGCGCTTTAGGAAGAACAGCGGTAGCGCCTTTTCGCGCACTATGATGACTTCCTGACCGTCAACGACGTTGGTACGTGACAGATCAAGATTATAGATTTCATTGACGCTGACCAGAGGTAATGCAAAAGCCTGATCGGCCAGCATTACCATCAGGGTCGGCATAATCGCCAGAGTAAGAGGGACCTTGATGGCGATAACTGTGCCTTGCCCCTTGACCGAGGTGATACCGATCGTGCCGTTCAGCTGAGAAATCTTGGTCTTGACCACGTCCATGCCAACACCGCGGCCGGACACGTCGGATATTTCGGTCTTGGTGGAGAAGCCTGGCGCCAGAATCAGGTCGAAGCACTCGCTTTCTGTCAGGCGATCGGCCACTTCCTTTTCCATCATGCCTTTTTCGACCGCCTTGGCGCGCAATACCTCTGCGTCCATTCCGCGACCGTCATCGGTAATTGTCAGCAGGATGTGATCACCTTCCTGCTCAGCCGCCAGAACCACCTTACCGGTACGCGGTTTGCCTGCCGCCTCACGCTCAGCAGGCAGCTCAATGCCATGATCCACTGAGTTGCGTACCAGGTGGACCAAGGGATCGGCCAGGGCCTCGACCAGATTCTTGTCCAGATCGGTCTCTTCGCCAATCATGTCCAGGTTGATTTCTTTCTTTAAGCTGCGAGCAAGATCCCGGACTACGCGGGGGAAGCGGCCGAATACTTTTTTGATTGGCTGCATTCGAGTCTTCATTACCGAAGACTGAAGATCGGCGGTGACCACATCAAGATTACCAACAGCCTTGTTCAATTCCTCGTCGCCACTGCTCAATCCCAGGCGCACCAGGCGGTTACGCACCAGCACCAGCTCACCGACCATATTCATGATCTCATCCAGCCTGGCAGTATCCACCCGTACAGTGGTTTCGACAGTCGGATTGTCCGCTGCGGCTACCCCGCCCTTGTCCTTGGGTACTGATGGAATCGACGGAGGCGTAGGTGGCGCAGCGCTACTGCCCGCCTTGCTGGCGGCTGATGAAGTGGCTTTAGCTGCCGGCTTGTTGACAGGCGTGGGCGTAACAGGGGCGGCGGCACGTGCAGGCGGGATTGCGACTGACTCCTTGCCGGGTGCCTTGCCATCACCGTGGAGTTGATCCAGCAGTGCTTCGAACTCATCGTCGCTGATGTGATCCGAAGCCTCTGACTCAGAGGCGGGCACAGCGGTGACGGCCGGGCTCCCTGCTACAGTCAGCCCGGGCGCGGCGCCCTTACCATGGAGCTCGTCCAGTAGGGCTTCGAACTCGTCATCATTGATGTCGTTTGCCGAGCCCGCCTGAGGCGCGACACTGGAAGGAGCAGCGGTCGGCGCGACGGTCGGAGTCTCAGCACTGACAGCGGCGGTCGCACCCTTGCCATGCAACTGGTCTAGGAGAGCTTCGAACTCATCATCGGTTATCTCGTCGCCCGCAGCCGGGGCCGCCGTAGCTGGTTCAGCCGTGGCCGGACCGTGCAACGCATCCAGTAACTGTTCGAATTCGTCGTCAGTGATATCGCCTTCGGCTATTGAGGGAACGGGCGTCTGAGAAGCAGGCGCTGCAGAAGCTGCTGGCTGCTCCGACTGCGCAGCGGGGGCCGGCATGGCCAACTGCGACAGCGCTTCGAGCAATGCCGGGTCGGCGGGAGTGGGTGGCAATCGCTCTCTGACTTCGTCAAACATGGTATTGACGCTGTCCAGGGCCTGAAGCACGACATCCATGAGCTCGGAGTCGACCTTACGCTCGCCCTTGCGCAGAATATCGAAAACGTTTTCGGCAATGTGACAGCAGCCTACCAGCGCATCGAGCTGCAGGAAGCCAGCGCCACCCTTGACGGTATGAAAGCCACGAAAAATAGCGTTGAGCAGATTAGTGTCGTCAGGCCGATTTTCCAACTCGACAAGCTGTTCGGACAGCAACTCAAGGATCTCTCCAGCTTCAACCAGAAAGTCCTGGAGGATCTCTTCATCCGCATCAAAGCTCATGCATCCACTCCCGGGTCGCGCTTATTTTTAGAAGCCCAGACTGGATAGAAGATCATCGACTTCATCCTGCCCTGAGACAACATCTTCCTTTTTATCGGCATGAATCTGCGGACCTTCACCCTTGGAGGACACTTTTTTTGCTTCAGGGGTGTCTTTCTTGTGCTCTATACCAGCCATCCGGTCAACCTGGCCGGCCATGCGGACCAGATTAAGCAAACTTTCTTCGACGTCATGAACCAGGGTAATCACCCGCTTGATAACCTGCCCGGTCAGATCCTGATAGTCCTGAGCCATAACAATTTCATTCAGCTGACCACTCACTTCCGCGGTAGAGGATTCCGTTTTCTGCAGGAACTCGCCGATGCGCTTGTACAGATCACGGAACTCGCCCGCAGCCATCTCGCGGCGCTGCAGCCGGTCCCAGTCGGCGCGCAGTGCAGCGGCCTCCTGACCTATATTGGTAACAATAGGGGCACTACTGTCGACCAGATCCATGGTCCGATTGGCAGCTTTGTCGGTTAGCTTCACGACATAGTCGAGCCGGTCCGATGCATCGGATATACGAGTGGTCTCGGCGTCATCGTCCAAGGCATGGGTAGTGTCGAGCTGGAAATTGACGATCGAGTTATGCAGGGCACGCGTGAGCAGGCCCACTTCATGATACAGACCGCGATCACGGGCTTGATTAATTGCGTGGATAACCAGTATAGCTTCGCCGAACTGTCCCTTTTCCAGGTAGTCGACCAGTTGTTTCGCGTTATCCTTCAGGGAGTGTTCGAACTCCTGAGCGGTCGCCTGGCCGGGATCCTTACTTAACGCCATAACCTGTACCCCGGTTGTTATTTTGCCTGGACTCGCTCGAAGATCTTTTCGATCTTTTCCTTCAGTGCCTGAGCGGTAAAGGGCTTGACCACGTAGCCGTTCACACCGGCCTGGGCAGCTTCGATAATCTGGTCGCGCTTTGCTTCAGCTGTCACCATCAACACCGGCAGATGCTTGAGGCGCTCATCAGCACGCACCGCACGCAACAGATCGATCCCGCTCATCCCGGGCATATTCCAGTCAGTTACCAGGAAGTCGAAGCTGCCGCTCTGGAGCATGGGCAGCGCTGAGGTGCCGTCATCCGCCTCAGCCGTGTTGGTAAAGCCCAGGTCGCGCAGCAGATTCTTGATAATGCGCCTCATCGTTGAAAAATCATCAACAATGAGAATTTTCATATTCTTATCCAAGTCGACCTCCGTACACACCAGGAAGAGTGCAATGTCGCACCCCATTAAGCTACTGGCCAAACAAGCCTTTCACATTTTATTGACGCCAGTGTAACCGGAGTCAGTTCAAAGTGTGGGCATTCTCCGGATGTTGTATGCAAAATCAATCATTTCGCCATCCAGTCAAGCGTGCCCGCAGGCGAGCAGCACACTGGCTGTGCAATTGGCTGACCCGCGATTCGCTCACACCCAGTACCGCGCCAATCTCTTTTAGATTCAATTCTTCGTCATAGTAAAGCGAAAGCAATAATCGCTCGCGTTCAGGTAGAGTATCGATCGCCTCGACCAGCGCAGTGCGGAAACGCTCATCCTCGAGCCCACCGAAAGGTTCCTCATCGCCGTGGGCATCGGCACGCGTGCCAGACTCCAGCAGGTCGTCAAAACTGAACAGTTTGCTGCCTGCGGTGTCGTTGAGAATGCCGTAGTAGTCCTCAAGACTCATTTCCAGTTCAGCAGCGATCTCCTGATCCTTGGCGTCACGGCCCAGTCGTGATTCGACTGCGCGAACGGCATCACTGACCATGCGTGTATTGCGATGCACCGAGCGGGGCGCCCAATCGCCTTTGCGGACCTCATCAAGCATAGCCCCACGAATACGGATACCCGCATAGGTTTCGAAGCTTGCGCCCTTGGAGTTATCAAATTTGCGTGAGGCTTCCAGTAAACCGATCATGCCCGCCTGAATTAAATCTTCAACCTGAACACTGGCGGGCAATCGTCCCAGCAGGTGGTAAGCAATACGCTTGACCAAGGGCGCGTACTGTTCGACCAGACGATCCTGGACGCCGACGGAGCCCTGTGCGCGTGTATACATGCTTAACCCACCTGCCATTGATGTCATAGGCCTGTTCCAGCTTGCTGAACAAGACGTTCGACAAAGAATTCGAGATGCCCGCGCGGGTTGGCCGGCAATGGCCAGGCGTCGACCTTCTGAGCGATCCCGCGGATAGCCAGGGATGCCTTGCTGCGCGGGAAAGCGTCAAATACCGCGCGCTGCTTTTGCACCGCCTTGCGTACATTCTCATCATAGGGCACTGCACCCACATACTGTAGTGCTACATCGAGAAAGCGATCGGTCACCTTGGTTAATTTACCAAAAACGATGCGGCCTTCCTGGGGAGTGTGGACCATATTGGCCAGAATCCGGAACCGCGTCATGCCGTGATCGCGATTGAGCAGCTTGATCAGTGCGTAGGCATCGGTAATCGAGGTGGGTTCATCGCAAACCACCACCAGCACTTCCTGCGCTGCCCGAACAAAACTGACGACGGAGTCACCAATACCGGCAGCGGTGTCGACGATCAGCACGTCGATATTGTCGCCGATATCACTGAACGCCTGAATAAGCCCTGCGTGCTGCTGGGGATTGAGGTTGACCATGCTGGCAGCACCAGAGGCTGCCGGAACAATCCGGATACCGCCCGGGCCGTCGAGCAGAATATCGCGCAACTCACAGGTCCCCTCGAGGACGTCAGCCAGCGTGGCCTTGGGCCTGAGCCCTAGAAGGACATCGACGTTGGCCAGACCCAGGTCGGCGTCGAGCAGAACGACGCGGCGCCCCATGTCAGCGAGCGCGAGGCCTAGGTTGACCGACACATTGGTCTTGCCTATACCACCCTTGCCGCCGGTAACCGCAATAACCTGAACCGGATGTTTGCTGCCCATCTGCGTTGATTACCTTGTTATAAAGTAGGGTTAGCTTGCCCGCTGAGTATGAAGTATACCGGCAAACACATCTGCCATGGCTTGATCAGCGGGCGCTTCGTTACCAGCCAGGCTAACGGCGCGACTAACCAGTTGATGGCCGACTGCCTTGGCAATATCGTCCGGGATACGCTGGCCATCTGCCAGATAGGCTACCGGTAAACCCTGCTGCATGGCCAGACCCAATGCTTCGCCAAGCGTTGCCGCCTCGTCCACCTTGGTCAACACGCAGCCGCTGAGTCCGCATACCTTGTAGGTATGATAAGCCGCCTTGAGCACCTGATACTGGCTGGTAGCTGCTAACACCAGCAAGGTGCTGACGCGGTGACCCAGTGCCGCCAGCTGATTGAGCTGACCGTGCAGATGGGGGTCCTGGGCCTGCAGGCCGGCGCTGTCTACCAATACCAGGCGCTTACCAGAAAATTCCTGAAGCACGTCCGCCAAGCTGTTTTGTTCGTCAACCACACGTACAGGCACATTGAGAATACGCCCCAGGGTGCGCAGTTGTTCGTGGGCACCGATACGATAGGTATCCATGGTGACCAACGCTACATGATGGCTGCCATGCTTGAGCACATAACGTGCCGCCAGCTTGCCCAGGGTAGTGGTCTTACCTGCACCTGTCGGTCCGACCAGCGCGATAACGCCGCCCTGATCAATAAGCTCTTCGCGCATGACCGGGATACTGTGCGCCAGATGCGCCAGCAGCATACGCCAGGCCTGACGTGTATTGGTTTCGTTGGCGACCAGCTGAAGCAGTTTCTGACTGAGCTCTGCAGGCAAGCCTAACTGAGTCAGTCGACGCCAGAGACTAGCCTGCTGCGGCCGCTGCTGGTTGACTTGGCCCCAGGCCATGCTCCCGAGCTGGGCTTCGAGCATTTCGCGCAGACCCGCGATCTCGTCACGCATGGCGCTTATCCCGGAATGATTCTCCGCCTCTGACTGTTTTTCTTTTGGCGCTGCAGGTCTGGCTTGCCGCGTCTCGGCAGCTGGCTCGGCAATTTCGTTATTAAGCCGATCGAGCAGATCGCGGGCGACCGGCGAGCCATCACGCACCGCCTGACGCATGGTCTCGCCGAATAGCTGGCGGTTGACGCTAGGTTGATCGGCTGTCCGGTCGCCGGCTTCCAGTTGGGCGCGGGCACTGACAATGCGCTCCTGGGTCTTCTTCAACTCCTGGCTCAGACCGGGTGTAGGGGGGGTCAGACGCGGCGCCTCGTAATCCACTGCGGCAGTAAGCTCTACGCCACCCACAACACGGCGATTACCGATAATGGAGGCGTCAGCGCCCAGTTCCTCGCGCACCAGCTTCATCGCCTGACGCATATCAGCAGCAAAGAACCTTTTTACTTTCATGGCTGACCCACCCTTCTATTCGTTTCAATTAGCATTGGTCGTTCTGGCGCTTGGCTTCTAGCTTTGAACTTTTTAGCTCTGGCCCACTGTGGCAACGATGGTCACCTGCTTGCTGTCCGGTATCTCCTGGTAAGACAGTACGAAGGCGCCAGGTGCTGCATAGCGGACAAACTTGGCCATCATTCCGCGAACCGGCCCCGCTACCAGCAATATCGCCGGCTTACCTTGTACTTCCTGCCGTTGCACTGCGTCGGCCAGTGAACGCTGAAGCTTCTCGGCCATGCCCGGTTCGAGCATGATGCCGTCATCTCCACCTTGACCGGCCTTCTGTAGACTCTGTAGCAATATCTGTTCCAACCTTGGCTCCAGGGTGATCACAGGTAGCTCGGAGTCAAGCCCTACAATGCTTTGCACGATTGAGCGAGAGAGTGCGACACGAACAACGCTGATCAGCGCGCCAGGATCTTGACTCTTGCCCGGCTGGTTGGCGATAGCCTCGGCAATGGTGCGGATATCCCGAACCGGTACCTGTTCCTGCAACAGACCCTGCAATACCTTGAGCAAGCCAGACAGCGAGATAATGCCGGGTACCAGCTCCTCAGCCAGCTTTGGCGAAGCCTTGGCCAGCACCTGAAGCAATTGCTGCACCTCTTCGTGGCCCAGCAACTCATGGGCGTGTTTATGCAGAATCTGGTTTAGGTGGGTAGCCACCACCGTGCTGGCATCAACCACGGTGTAGCCCAGCGATTGCGCCTGATCCTTCTGCATCGGCTCGATCCAGACCGCATCGAGTCCAAAGGCTGGATCCTTGCCGGCCAGCCCCTTCAGCTCGCCAAACACCTGACCCGGGTTGATGGCCAACTCACGATCGGGATAGACCTCCGCCTCAGCCACGCCGACGCCCATGAGCGTTACCCGGTAGGCATTCGGCGCCAGATCCAGATTGTCACGAATATGCACGGAGGGCATGAGAAAACCCATATCCTGAGAGAGTTTCTTGCGTACGCCCTTGATGCGTGCCAGTAATTGCCCACCCTGATTGCGGTCAACCAGGGGTATCAAGCGGTAGCCCACTTCCAAGCCGACCATATCCACCGGGGTTACATCGTCCCAACCCAGCTCACGGGTTTCGGGTCGGGCCAGCGCAGGGACTTCCGCTTCCTTGCGCTCCACTTCCTCGGCCTCAACAGTTTTCAGCCGCTGACGGTTGGCAATGAAGTAGGCAGCGCCGGCCGCCAGGGCGCCCAGACTCAGGAAAGAAAAGTGCGGCATGCCGGGAATCAGACCCATGACGATCATGATCGCAGCGGCGATCGCCAGCGCCTTGGGTGAGGTAAACATCTGACGATTGACCTGCGAGCCCATGTCTTCGGACGTGGAAACGCGGGTGACCATGATGGCCGCTGCAGTTGAGAGCAACAGCGAAGGAATTTGCGCCACCAGACCGTCACCGATAGTCAGCAGCACGTAGATACGCCCCGCTTCACCAAAACTGAGATCATGCTGAGCCATACCGATCGCCAGCCCACCAATGATATTGATGAACAGGATCATCAGACCGGCAATCGCGTCACCCCGGACAAATTTGCTGGCACCGTCCATCGAGCCGTAAAAATCAGCCTCCTGACCCACCTCTTCACGGCGCAGCTTGGCCTGATCCTGGTCGATGATACCGGCGTTAAGATCGGCGTCGATCGCCATCTGTTTGCCGGGCATCGCATCCAGGGTAAAACGCGCGCTGACTTCGGAGATGCGTCCAGCACCCTTGGTTACCACCACAAAGTTAATGATCATCAGGATCGCGAAGACCACCAGACCGACCACGTAGTTGCCACCGATGACCACTTCACCGAACGCTTGAATCACCTTGCCTGCGGCGTCCCCGCCTTCATGACCGTAGAGCAATACGACACGCGTGGAGGCCACGTTCAGCGCCAGACGCAACAAGGTAGCGACTAGCAGGATCGTCGGGAATACAGCGAAATCCAATGGTCGCAGGGCATAGGCACCCACCAGCAGAACAACCAGAGCCAGGGCTATATTGAAGGTGAAGAGCACATCCAGAAGAAAGGGCGGCACGGGCAACATCATCATGCCCAGCATCACCAGCAGCAGTATGGGCACCCCCAGGCTGCCATGGCGCAGGCCGGCAAGGTTGCTGCGCACGTTACCCATTATTTCCGTTTGATTGACTGCCATGCGGTGCACATTCCCGATCAATTATTTGACGCTCTCGGCGACTTGACAGGACCCTACGCAAGTTCCGTTCCAGCCTGAGGTTTTTTGTCAGTTAATTGAACTCGATCCGGCATCCATGTCGACATTCACTGCTATGCTTGGAACTTACCGCAATGTGCGATACGAAGGCTCGCGCCAAACGGCGGCAACTGCACTAAGGCCGAAACATGAAGACGATGATGAAGCTTCCCGGCAACATGCCAACTCAGCGCCTGATAATGGTGGCTCTGAGTCTGCTTGTGGTCCTCTTTATTATCGGTATGTTGCTGATGTCGCAACTGAACCTGGATTTCTCCCAAAAGGCCATGTCGGACCTGCGTGAACGGCAGATAACCGATACCTTTCACGCCAATCTCGATCGCATTAACGCACACCATCAAAAAATGGAACAGAATACCGTTGGCTTGGCGCGCACGGGCGAACTATTCCAAAGACTGCGCCTGCGTGACAATATCGGCGCCGCGCAGCTGCAAACGATGCTGCGGCAAACACTCGAAGACTTTCCGGAAGCTGACGGCAGCGGGATTTGGTACGAACCGGGGGCTTTTGCCCCCGAGCCAGTCGGCGTTATCGCTCATCGTCAAGGATCAGAGATTCGCACCGCCCGAGCCAATGCCGAATTTGTTGACCGTGAGTGGTATCGGACTCTTATCGAGAGCCCCGGGGGCAATACGCAGCCAGGTCAGGCACGAGACTTCCACTGGACAGCAGCCTACTTCAAGCGGCGGATTGACGACGTTGTGGTAACCCTGACCACGACGATACGTGGTACCTCAGGGCGTCGTATTGGATTGGTATCCACCGACTGGCGGGCTGACGACATTATCCGTCTGATCAGCCGGGTGGAGGTCACCCCAGGCACCTTCTCGTTTCTACTGGATAGCGAAAACCGCAATCTTTCAAGCCTCTCCCAAGCGGAAGATGTCGAACGCGCGCAGCAATTGATGGAGGCCATAAGTACTGCACGTCTTCAACAGGACGCGACTGTGACAACATCTGGTGGGATAACCGCGACCATCGCGCCCATGCAGCGGCAGCCTCTTGTTGTGGCGGGTGAACGTTTCGCGCTTTTCCATGCCAAGACGCAAGCAGGTATGGTGTTTGGTATCGGGGTACCCCAGGCGGAAATTGACGCAGTGCTGACACCTATGCGCGCGAGCAACCTGCGCATTGTCGCTTTAATCGGCAGCATAGTGATCTTGCTCTCAGCGCTGATCCTGTTCATGGTTGCCGGCACCTTGCGCCAGCTGCGCAATCTTTACACCGACCCGCTCACTCAGTTGCCCAACCGCGAACGCCTGCTGGTCGATACACACGGGCATCAGTGTGCCTCGCTGATTCTATTGAATATCGATGATTTCAAGGAAATAAACGATTTCTATGGCCACCAGTGTGGCGATCACGTCATCACCACCCTGTCAGCTCGGTTATTGGAATATCTGCACCAGCAGCCAAGAGAGCGCAGCGGCCAACTATATCGCATGCCAGGAGACGAACTGGCGATATGGCGGCCGGACCAGGATGACCGAACTGAACTCACAAGGCTGGCTGAACATCTGCTTGAATTCGTCGGCGCTGTGCATATTCAGTGGGAGGAGCATGATATTACCCTGCACGCCAGCATGGGACTGGCCAGCACCCAGTTACCAAATGACGAGCGGCTCGCGGCGGAGAACCTTCTGCCTTCAGCCAATATTGCGCTGAAACATGCTCGCCTGGCGCAGGTCAGCTTTCGTCACTATGATCCGGCCGACCGCGTCAGGGAAAACTACCAACATAACCTGATCTGGGCGAACAAACTGAAGGCTGCTCTGGAGGAGAATCGGATAGTGCCTTTTTTCCAGCCAATCATGAATGTGACCACTGGGCGAATAGAAAAATTTGAATGCCTGGCGCGCATGCTTGATGAGCGAGGAGAGCCGGTCAGCCCAGCTCTGTTCCTGCCGGTAGCGCGCAAGATTAGGCTGTATAGATTCATTACGCGACAGATGGTCGAGCAGAGCCTACGGTGGTTCGCCAACAACCAGTATGATTTCTCACTCAACCTGTCCTGCGAGGATCTACTGGATCTGGAGTTGCACGAATTCATCATCCAGCGCTTGCAGGATCGCAGTCTGGCCGAACGCATGATTTTCGAGATACTCGAATCCGAGAGTATCGAGAATTACGAGCCAGTCCGTCTATTTATCGATCGCGTCAAGGCACTGGGTTGCCGCATTGCAATCGATGACTTTGGTACCGGCTATTCCAACTTTGAGCACCTGATGCGCCTGAATGTCGACCTGATTAAAATTGATGGCAGCCTGATACGTCAGCTCGATACCGACACCAATGCCATAACCCTGACCCGTGGCATTGTGCAGTTCGCCCGGGACCTGCGCCTGCAAACCGTTGCCGAGTTCGTGCATAGCCCAGCGGTGCTTGCTCAGGTACGGCTCCTGGGAATCGACTATGCACAAGGCGCCTGCATCGGCATGCCGGCCAATGCGCTGATTACCGAGATCGTGCTGGCCGAGACAGCCGATGACCCACAGGAAGATGAGAGCCCTAAGTCACACCTATAAAATTGATTGGACGCCCTTCCCAACCCAGCTATGCTTCAGTTTTATATGATGGCGTTTCGCCTTAGCCTGTTCAGGAGACTTCATGCACGCATTTCCGGCCACCTTCGTCGCGGGCCTGCTTGCGATTACGTTGAGCGGCTGCAGCAGCTTGCCGGACCGCGAACAGATGTGGTCACGCTCTAGCGCGTTTTTCAGTCAGTCGGCCGATGTGTTGAATGCGCAACGCAAACGCCTGACGAATTTTGCTGGCAGTCTGGTCGGCAGCAAGGATGAAGAAGTACGTGACAAGGAAATTCAAGCGCTCTTTGCGCAACCCTACATTGATCCCCTGACGCGTTATATCGAGCAACATGCCGACGATGATCGATTCGCCGCACAACTCGCACGGGTTGCTGCCGAACGGGGTCGACGCTGCGAAGACATCGCTGTCAATTATTCAGAGCGTGCAGCCAGCCGCGAGAACCTCAATCGCATGCGCCGTGGCTATGTGTACTCATGCCCCAGCGAAGTTCAGGTTTTCGCCGCCCGTGTCGACAGCAGCCACAGCTCCAAGGGCTCGACCCCCTCATCCGTTGAAGATGAAATAGTCGTCACGCCTGCTGAGGACGCCTCTGGCACTGCCGCCGCACAGACCAGCGGCGCATCGAATACCGAGCTGGATGAGGCCTTGAGCAGGCGCCAGCGCAGTGACTGTTATCTGCTGTTTACCATCCGCAACAACACTCAGGCGCAGAGAGCCTGCCTGCCACTGGCAACACGTGGCGACGCCAAGGCGCAACACCACATGGCGCAACTGGCGCTGATGCGCAACGAAGAGAATGCCGCGGCCGACTGGGCGAAACGCTCTGCTGCGCAGAAACATGCACCGGGACAAATGACGCTTGCCCAGCTATATCAGGACGGTAGAGGCGTTGCAAAAGACCCCATCCGCGCCCACGGACTGATGAAAAGTGCTGCAGATCAGGGCCTAGCCGAAGCCGCCTATCACGCTGGCATGAATTACCAGTCGGGCGATGGGGTTAGCGTTGACAGACGTAAGGCCGCGCAATACCTGGAACAAGCTGCTGGAAACGGTCACATCCCTTCATTTCTTGCGCTTGCCACTTTGCACGAAACAACTCAGCCTGAGCGCGCGCGTTACTGGCTTGACCAGGCCGCTCGCAAGGGCTCCGCGCGGGCGCAGTTCCTGCTGGGCGAAAGTTATGCCCGCGGCACTCACGGTGCAATCGATAATAAAGAAGCCTACGTGTGGTACAGCCTGGCACGGCTCAATGGCTATACCGACGCCAACGCAGGTATCGATCAGCAGGAAAAAATGTTGACTGCCAATCAGCTCAGCTCAGCACAGTCGCGCGTGCAAGATGGGATAAACGGGCGATGGAACTGAAAAGTCTCGTCGATCTGCGCATGAAGCGGCTGATCATGCTCATTCTGGTAGTTCTGACTGCAGTTTTTCTGGTGGGGATGCTGCTGATGTCCTCACTGAATCTCGATTTTTCCCAGCGCGCCATGGCTGAGCTGCGGCAGAAACAGATTACCGATATCGTCCAGGCCAACTTGAATCGAATCAACGCGCACCATCAACTGATGGAGCAAAATACCGCCAGTTTGGCCAATATAGGTGAACTGCTCTACCTCAATCGCGACTCCAATACCAACACCACTCGCGAGGCCTTGCAGACAAGTCTGACCCGTGCCTTGGAAAAAATGCCCCAGGCGTACGGTGCGGAAATCTGGTACCGCCGCCAGGGTGAGCCACTACAAGACCTCTCAGCGTACGGGTACCGGACCGCCGGTATGATCCGAACCCAGTACGCTGAAAATATCTATCACAGCCGCACTTGGTACCGCCGAGTACTGCCCGAAGTGGTGGTAGGTGCGCAGAACCACCGGGCCGCTGGCTTCTTCTGGACGCCTGCCTATTACAAAGAGCTGATTGATAACGTTGTCATCAGCCTGACCACCGAGATCCGCGATAGTGGGGGTGACGTTATCGGTCTGGCTTCTACTGACTGGCGCGCAGACGAAATTATCCAGCTGGTCAGCGGCGTCAAAGTGACCCCCGGCACTTTCGCTTTCCTGCTCGACAGCGAAAACCGCAACCTCTCGAGCCTGGCCAATGCCACGGATGTACTGGCGGCTCAACGCAAGATTGACGCCATCATTGATAGCCAGCTGCACCGCCGCGTCGACGAGCTAGAGCCACAATCGGCCGTTATTTCTGGCCGTCTGCTGGTGGCACCGTTGCAGACCCTGCCACTGACCGTGGGCAACGAAGCCCACACGCTTTTCTTCAGCCGGACACAGGCGGGAATGATCTTTGGTGTCGGCGTGCCCCAGGCAGAAATTGATGCCGTGCTATTGCCCATGCGCGAGAGCAACCTGAAGATCGTCGGCATTATTATCGCTGTGACGCTGGGTCTATCATTGCTGATCATACTGATCGTGGCGCGTATTCTCGAACGCGTGCAAATTCTGTATACCGACGCCCTGACCCAGCTGCCCAACCGCGAAAAACTACTGGTTGATCTGAACCGATCCGATGCGGCATCGCTACTGCTGATCAATATCGACTCCTTCAAAGAGGTGAACGATTTCTACGGGCATCATTGTGGTGACCATGTCATCGGACTTCTCGCCCAGTCTTTGCAGGATTTTCTAGGGCAGGATCAGAACTGGACCGCCAGCCGGCTTTACCGCATGCCAGGCGACGAGCTGGCGATCTGGCTTCCGACGGCGGAAAACCCCGCCCAACTCATCAGCCGGGCAGAAAGGGTCTTGGGTTTTGTCGGCACTCTGACGGTCAGCTGGGAGGACCAAACCATTCCGTTGAACGTCACACTAGGCGTAGCGACCAGTCGGCAGGAAGACGGCACTCAGCTGGCCGATGAACAATTGCTCACCTCTGCCAGCATTGCGTTGAAGTCCGCGCGGGTAGCACGCTCTGGCTATCGTATCTATGATCCTGCCCACCGCACCCGTGAAAGTTATGAGCTCAACCTGATCAGGGCCAACCGACTGAAAAACGCCCTCGACGACGGACGTATCGTCCCGTATTTCCAGCCGATTCTGGATTTACGCACTGGACGCATCGATAAGTTCGAGTGTCTGGTGCGCATGATCGACGAACAGGGCGCGGCGATTAGTCCAAGCGAATTTTTAGGGGTAGCAAAAAAAATTCGCCTGTATCGGTACATTACACGGACCATGGTAACTCAGTGCTTTAATCGCTTTGCCGATAATGATTTCGGATTTTCGCTTAACCTATCATGTGAAGATATGCTTGATCCTGATCTGACTAACTTCATTGTCGATCGCCTCAAAGGGCAGAGCTCCCTGGCTTCGCGCGTGATTTTCGAGATTCTGGAATCTGAAGGTATCGAGAATTATGCTGAGGTGCGCCAATTCATCGATCGGGTCAAGGCACTGGGTTGTCAGATTGCGATCGACGACTTTGGCTCCGGTTATTCCAATTTCCAGCATTTGCTGCGCTTGAATGTGGATATCATCAAGATCGACGGTAGCTTGATCGAGCATATTGCCACAGACCCAACTGCGCTGAATGTGACTCGGGGCATACAACAATTTGCCACCGGCTTGGGGATGGGCACCGTGGCCGAGTTCGTCCATGACAAGGCTGTACTTGAACGCGTACGCACGCTGAATATCGACTACGCTCAGGGCTATCACATTGGCATGCCTTCGCCTCACCTGATCACCACACTGGCCGTCGACAAGCCGGTGCCAAGGATGACCTTGCTGACTAACACCCGACAATAATCGGAGCGAATGCCATTCTCAGCGATAGATAATTGCCCCGCGCATAGCCGCTAGCCTGGACAATAGTCGATTCTGAGCGGTGACCTGCACCTGCTCTTCGTCCATGGCGACGATCAAGCCCTCCACCAGCGCGTTGAAATCCCCTTCGGTAATCTCCATCCCAGCGTGACTGTCTTCCATACTGTCGCCGGTGTACTCGCAGGGCCCGCCGCTCTCAACGCAAATCTGTTCGACCAACTTCTGGTATAAACGGTCTATATCGGCATCCACAAAATGCTCTACGATGCGTTCGTCATCGGCAATATTGATCAGCAGTCCTTCCACTATCCGGCCGATGCCGGGCTTACCGCCCAGCGCCAGATAAAGACTATCGTCTAACGGTTGGACCGCACTCGGTTGGACCGCATTCGGTTGGGCAGAAGGCAGCTGGACGCCAGATTGCGCTGCGCACCCATACAACATGACCGCCAGCACACACGGGACTATATAACGCATGGATACCTCAGTAGCTCAGCTGCAGGGATAGATACAGACCGGTTTGATCATCGAGGGTAGCAATCTCACCCAGATCAGACCACGCCGCAATCATGGCCACGCGCTTGGATGGGAAATAGCCAACAAACAGGTCCTTCCAGTCGCTTTCACCGGAGAAGGACAGATTGTCCGGTTTTTGCCTGTATTCCATGCCCACGATCCATCGTGGATTAAGAAATACCGCCAGACTGCCCTCCTTCAACACGCTGTGGCTGTCACGTCGATCACCACCAAATCCCAGCAAGCCTGTCTCATTGGCACGGCTATAGCGCAGTGTTCCGGTGGTCAGCAGGTTGTACCCCAACGCCGCACCAAGATACAGCCGACTGGCGGCCAGATAGGCTTCGGTATCGGCATCCCGGCGGGCACCCACTGCGTCAGGTATAAAAAAGTTGGTCTGACGTTTGTGTTGCAGACCAAGTGCAACCTGGGGCAATTGGTCATAGACCAGATCACCGAAAAGCCGGAACTTGGCACCAAAAATATCTTGATTGAGACTGCTTTCGGGCAGTCCCGCAGCTTTGGCCAATGCATCAATATTCAGCCGCTGACGTGCAAAGGATAATTCGACACGGTTTGCGTAACTGACACTGACACCGGTGGCATCCAGACGGTAATCCCCGGTATCAACCCGTGTGGCGAAAACGTCACCGCCCCACTGCTCACGTGTGCCGTACCCAGCCATTACCGCCCAGGGAATGAGGCCACCGCCAGCAGCGCCTTCGATCGTGCTGGCGCCACCGGTGGCCAGCAGACGGCTACCGGGTTCGGCACAGACAAGCAAGGGCAAAGACGTCATCAAGATCACCCACAACGTCTTGCTCATGAGTGTTCTACCTGTTTATACGTTGTGCGGTTGGCCTGCAGCCACGTCTCGAGATCCAATGCAGCAATCGGGCGGCTGATAAAATAGCCCTGGGCCGTATCGCAACCGAGGGCGCGCAACCATTCCAGGCTCACTGCGTTCTCCACGCCTTCGGCTATGACCTTGAGACCCATGTTGTGGGCCAGCTCGATAGTAGATTTGACAATCACCGCATCGTCGCTACCCTCGGCCAAATTCAACACAAAAGACTTATCGATCTTCAAGTCCTGGACAGGCAGGCTCTTGAGCATGGCAAGTGAGGAGTAACCCGTTCCATAATCGTCTACCGCTAGACTGATGCCCATCTCTCTCAGGCGCTCGAGAGTACGCAAACTGCGCTCGGGATTATTCATCAAGGCACTCTCGGTAACCTCAAAAGACAGCCATTGCGGACTGATCTCCTGCGCTTGCAGGGCCATTGCAACTTGATCCGGGAAGCGCTCATTATCCAGATCCAGTGCGGAAATATTCATCGCCACCTGTATGCGAATCCCCTGATCTGACCAGATTTTGATCTGCGACAGGACCGCAACCAGGATCCACTGAGTCAGCTTGTGAATACTGCCAGTTTGCTCGGCGAGAACGATGAACTCGTCAGGCCCGATGAAACCCAGCTCGCTATGATTCCAGCGCATCAATGCTTCGACCTGACGGACCTCGCCACTGGCGATATCGAGTTTGGGCTGATAAACCACTGATAGCTCACGCATCTGAGGTGCGAAATGGATATCACGGATCAACCGAAGGCGGCGCATGTAGTCCTGATCGCGCTTGGCCTGATAGACCGATATCCGCTCTGGACCGGGATGAGCGTCAGCGGCAGCGATAGCCACCTGGCGCAATAGCTCATCGGGATCCTTGCTATGCTGTGGCCATGTCACCACACCGGCAAGCCACTCCAGATTCAGTTTCGTCTCCTGCACATCCATACGATCCGAGAGCAGGCTGATTAAACTGTCTGTGGCAATAACCGCCTGATCGGAGTCCATCCCGGCGAGCACCAAGGAAAATCCCTGCCCCGGGTGGTAGGCCAGCAAAGCATTCACTGGTACCTTCGATCGCACCCGGTCCGCTGACGCTGCGATGACCTCTGAGTAGAATGTCTGCCCGCGGGCTTTCAGTAGATCTTCGGCACCCGCCAGGTAAATTGTCACCAATGCGCCGTTTTGACCACCAGCAACGACCTCAGCCAGCCGCTCCCGAGTTTTGGCCAAATTACCCAAACCGGTTAATGGGTCATGGTACGCATTGTGCGCAATCAGCCGCTCTCGCTGAGCAATTTCTGCACGCATGGTATCGATATTTTGAGCGAGGTGTCCGAGCTCATCACTGCGCTTGAGACGCACCGGGTTGCTGTAGTCCCCCTGCCCTATTCGTCGCGCGGCTTCAGCAAGCAGGCTGACCGGACGTGAGAGACTACTGGCCATTTTGAAAGCCGCAAGCGAAGACAAGGCGAGGGCAATCAGCGTGATCACAAGCAGCTCACGCTTGAGCATATCGAATATCGCGATGGCCTCCGCCAACGGACTCATCAGTTGTGCCTTGATGACGTAATCCTGTTGCTCAAGCAGGGTGATGCGGGTGACCAAAAAAGTCTCCTGATCCATGTCCAGTAGGGATGAGGCCGGGGCCTCAAGGCTCTGATCGTCATCAGCCAACTGAAGTGTTCCTACCCGATCGAGGGTTCTGCCCGCCTGTTGCGTGACAAAACTGACCTCCAGCCCAGTCAGACGCCTCATCTCTTCGGCCAGTTCCTGATTCAACCGAAAAGCCATCGCTACCTGGCCAACGGCAAGGGGTGCCATGACAATCGCATCAACCAACAAATAGGGCTGACCGTCGATCACCGTTACCAGGCCATTATCACCTAGTGGCTGTAGCGCATGAATCTGAACCTGCGCGCTGTCTGCGTCCATGCGACTGGAGACCAGGATATTGCCTTGGTCGTCCAAAAATAGCGCCTCATCAGCGCCGATCCGCCGCGCCTGATTCAACAATGCTGAGCGTATAGTCGGCAGATCACCCGAGGCAACGGCTTCACGAAAACCGAAATCGGCAGCCAACACCAGAGTGGCTCCTGCCAGTTCCTGCGCGCGCAATTCCAGCAGCCGACTGAACACATTAGCGCCAACCTGCAACTGCTGGCGTGCCTGACGCTCGGCGGAACTGGTTGTGGCGCTGTAAACCGCAACAAAAACCGCGCCCAGTACCATCACCAGCAAACCAAGTAGCAATAGAATCAACCGCGTACGCAGGCGCTCAATCCGCATTTTTTCCAGCCGCTTTGTTGAACCGCATCTGTAGTGGCGACAGGGGTTTTTCTGCAACTTCTGCAGTTATGTTATCAACAGCCAGACCCAGGCTTGCGCGGGCATGCAGATCAATATCTCCCAGACTCACCGGTAACTTGTCGCCCAGGCTCGGGTGCCACCAGGAAACCGCTACTGTGCCTGTTGGCAGATAGTCCAGATCAATCTCGCCTGCTGCATCGCTAATGGCATACCAGGGGCTATCAGTCACCAGAATATAACCGATCATCGCATCATGAATGTTGCAACCGAGCACCACGGGACCCGCCTTTTCGAAGGTAACCGGCGGCGCATCACTACCCTGAAAGAGTCGCAGCTCAAATGGCTTGGTAGGGGAAAAAGAATAGACCTGATGACGTACATCATCGCGATTGGGGAACTCCACATCAGTCCCGACCGGAACGACAAGCACCCGCGGATCAAATTGCCGATCGACCTGGTCCATTATATTGGATGTAACCGGGCGCTGAGCGATCCCGTCGACCAGTATCACGGCATCGACAAGCGGATTACCGCTCTGATCCTGAATGGGTAGCGTGGCAGCAAAAACGCCGGTACCGGATATGACCGACACCAACGCCAGAGCTACAGCCGAATAACGCGAATACTGCATGAAAACTCTCCTCGGCGGACTGATCAGCGAGGCAAGAAGCCCCGGTTCAAATACAGCGTTCCGGTATGCGCCAACTCTTATAGAAGTTAGCATACCGTCATTATCTGTTTATGTGCAGGAGTACATATGTCGAATAACAGCATTCCCCTGTCCGTGTTGGATCTCTGTCCGATACCCCAAGGCGCAACAGCCGCTCAGGCTCTGGTCAATGCACGTAGCTTGGCACAGTATGCAGAAGGCCTTGGGTACCGCCGCTATTGGGTTGCAGAGCATCACAACATGACCGGGATAGCCAGTGCGGCCACCTCAGTGGTGATGGGTTACCTCGCCGCAGGCACCTCGACTATTCGTATTGGATCGGGTGGCATCATGCTGCCAAATCACGCGCCGTTACAAATAGCCGAACAGTTCGGCACATTGGAATCGCTTTATCCGGGCAGAATCGATCTGGGGCTGGGCCGTGCACCGGGTACCGACCAGGCGACAGCGCAAGCCCTGCGCCATGGACGGGGCGATGGCTCGGACTTCCCGCAGATGCTTGACGAGTTACGTCGCCTGTTCGCCGAACCGCTGCCCGGCCAGCGTTTGAAAGCGGTACCCGGTGCAGGACTCAAGGTACCCATTTGGCTATTGGGATCCAGCACCTTCAGCGCACAGCTTTCTGCCCAACTGGGCCTGCCATTTGCCTTCGCTGGCCAGTTCTCGCCGGATTTCATGTTCAGCGCACTACGTACCTACCGGGAGCATTTTCAGCCCTCAGAAACTCTGCAAGAACCGCATATCATGCTCGGCATCAACGCCTATGTAGCGCAGAACAAGGAACAGGCTGCTATACGCGCAACATCCCATCAACAGGCTTTTCTAAACCTGATCCGCGGTCGACCAGGGCCTCTGCCGCCACCGGTAGAGGATATGGAAGCCCTATGGCAACCACAGGAAAAGCACACGGTGCTTTCAACCCTGGCCGGCACCCTGATTGGCGATGAAGAGGCCGTCAGTCAGCAATTGGCCGATCTGCTCGAGCGCACCGGCGCCAACGAACTGATCGTAAGCAGCTCGATTTTCGATCAGGAGGCACGCAGGGACAGCTACCGGCGCATGATGGACGTCGCTCGACGGGTAGGTTGAGGGTGACTCAAAAATAACTGCTGAAGTTGTTTGCTGAACAACCAGCAAGTGCTTAGAATGCGCAGCACGCGGGTGTAGCTCAATGGTAGAGCAGAAGCTTCCCAAGCTTACGACGAGGGTTCGATTCCCTTCACCCGCTCCAATTCGATATCCCCATACGCGTTAATAGTTCTGCATGGAAATACCCTCCCTGCGGAGCCTTTTCTTGCGTGTGGCATTCGGGGAAGGCTATTATCACTAGCAGACTGAATCGTAAATTCACAAAGTCTATATCATTAAGCATGAAGCTAATTCCAAATCAGCTCCAACTTAAAGCTTATCGAGAAGAGACTTT